>Ga0209426_1000361_pt1 | contig 53903 bp, 48 predicted proteins | sample Deesub1362B_J571_FD_187697 | JGI IMG/M metagenome (GOLD analysis project Ga0209426, IMG submission 187697) | Deep oceanic, basalt-hosted subsurface ecosystem from Juan de Fuca Ridge flank, Pacific Ocean, CORK Borehole 1362B_J2.571 (SPAdes)... ... | reverse complement strand
GATGCATGTTGGTCGTGGTCTCCAGCTCGTAGGCCCACTTGACATAACCGCGCACCACTCCAGCCTGGTCAAGCTGCTCCTGCTGCCAGTGGATATTGAGGAAGCGTTCCCCGCGCCTGCCTTGCTCAAAGGTCAAGGGGGCTCGCCCGGCGCAGAAGACGACGCCGATGCGCCCGCGCTGGGCATTGTGCAGCGCCCCTCCCACCTGCTGGGTGCCCACGTCAACGTGGACCAGGACCACCTGAGGCTGCCCGGTGAGCATAAAGTAGCCATGGGCGGCGGCCATGCCCACCGACTCGTGAAGGCTGAGGATCACCTCCGGGGTGCGTTTACCCTGAGCTCTTAGTTTGGCCAGAGCCTCCTGAATGGGAAAGGTATCCGTGCCCGGATTGAGAAAGATGTAATCCACGTTATTGGCATTGAGTAGCTCAACGAATGCCTCGGCGGCATCATCTACCGGTAGCTTTTTCTCCATGGCCTCGCCTTTCTCTTTGAAATCAGTTCCTAAAGCCTAAGTATAGCATTTTCTCTTGCCCGATGGCATCAGGGGTTTGAAATTGACAATGCAGTGGCTTGCCATTAACATAGGTTAGACCACTGATAGGCAGGAGGTAAGGTATTTTGAGCGCGGAGAAATACTTGCAGGCTTTGCGGGAGAGCATTGTCAGTCTTGACTTTGGGGCGGTGGTTAAGGCGGCGCAGGGGGCCATGGCTGAGGGCATTGACCCCAATCTGGTGATCAACGAGGGCATGGTCCCCGGAATGGCCATCGTTGGGGAGAAGTTTGAGCGGGGGGAGTACTTCCTCTCTGAGCTGGTGGTGGCGGCTGAGGTGATGAAGGAAGGGCTCAAAGTGGTGACCCCTTACCTCAAGGGGGAGAGCACCCAGAAATTGGGCAAGGTGGTCATCGCCACCGTGGAGGGGGACCACCATGACCTGGGGAAGAACATCGTCAGCTCGCTCTTGAGGGTGCAGGGCTTTGAGGTGATTGACCTGGGCGTTGACGTGCCCACGGAGAAGATTATCGCTGCGGTGAGGGAGCACCAGCCGGCTATCTTGGGCATGTCGGCGCTGCTCACTCTCACCATGCCCAAGATGGGAGAGGTGATCACCACCTTAAAGGAAACCAGTCTCAGGGGGAAGGTCAAGGTCATCCTTGGAGGAACGCCGGTAACTGATGAGTTTGCCCAGAGCATCGGCGCTGACCACCGCGCGGTCAATGCCCTGGAGGGGGTGAAGAAGTGTGTGGAGTGGGTGACTGCTCAGGAGAGGAGGAACTAGCATGGCAGAGATGACGCGACGGGAAAGGATACTCAGAGCTAGCCATAAGGAGTGGGCTGATAAGCTACCCTTTTTCCATAACTGGCGCCATCTCCAGACCGGCTGGGCGGAGCGGGAGTGCCGCAATCGGGGCATGGGCATAAGCTGGGCCCGTCCCAGCTATGTGGTCAAGATACATGACGTGGAGATCACCGAGCAGCAGCTGGAGGTGGATGGGCAGACGGTTTACCGCCGCACCTATACCACTCCGCTGGGGAGCGTCTATCTGGACGAGAGGCGGGCACCTGGCACGGGCGAATGGCACGGCATGCGCGGCTGGCGTGATGTAACCCCGTGGCAGACGGAGCGTCTGATCAAAGGGCCGGAAGACTATCCCGTGGTGAAATACATCGTGGAGCACACCGAGTATCTCCCCGATTACTTCCCCATTGAGCAAGCCAAGGACTGGCTGGGGGAAGAGGGCATCGTGATGGATATCCACCCCCATCAGCCGATGCAGACGCTGATGATTGACTGGATCGGGAGCGAAGGGGGGCGGTTCTTCATCCACCACGCCAAGTATCCTGACCTGGTTGAGGAGCTCTGTCAGGCCATTGCAAAAAGCCGTGAGCCGATGTATGAGATTGCGGCCAAATCCCCGGCGGATATCATCTTCTGTGGAGACAATATTGACGGCGTGCTGGTCAACCCGAGGCTTTTTGAGAAGTACTTCATGCCCGAATATGAGAAGATGGCCAAAATCTTCCATGAGCACGGCAAGCTTCTGGCGGTGCATATGGATGGCCGGGTGGGCGTGCTCAAAGACCTGATCGCCCGCACCCCGATAGATATCATTGAGGCCCTGCATCCGCCGCCCATGGGTGATTTACCCATCGGGGAGGCGCTTTCCCTCTGGAAGGATAAGGTCATCTGGGTGGGCTTTCCTGGGTCGGTGTATGCCCTGGGCCCGGAGGCGACCAAGAGACACGCGCTCAACCTTCTCCGGGAGATAGTCCCCGGCGAGAGGTTGTGCATTGAGATGTCCACGGAGAACATCGTCTCCAACGAGAATCTGCTGATGCTGACCTCGGTTCTGGAGAAGGCGGAGCTACCGCTGACCCAGGAGAAGGTTGACGAAATAGAAAGGTCTTTGGGTGGAAGCAGCTAGAGAAAACCTATTGGCGCCGATACGAGGGCGTGGTGGGCGGCTATGGCTTTACTGGAGCTACTGAAGCAGCGAAGGAGCGTCCGTGATTTCCTGGATAAACCGGTGGAGCGGGAGAAGATCAGGCTGTGCCTGGAGGCGGCGCGAGTGGCGCCCTCAGCCTGCAATTCACAGCCCTGGAGATTCATCGTTGTTGATGATGGGGAGCTGAAGAGGCGGCTGTGCGAAAAAGCCTTCAGCGGCATCTACGCCATAAACGCTTTCTGCCGAAAGGCGCCGGTGATCGTGGTCATCGTCTCCGAGAAGTCCAAGTTCCTGGCCCGGATCGGCAGCATGTTCCGGGGGACAAAGTACTACCTGATTGATATCGGCATCGCCGGGGAGCATTTTGTCCTCCAGGCGCAGGAGCTGGGCCTGGGCACCTGCTGGATTGGCTGGTTCAATGAGCGGGCGGTGAAATCGGTGCTCAATATTCCCAAGGACAAGAAGATAGACGTCTTGCTTGCCCTGGGCTACTACGATAAAGAGAAAATAAAACTAGGGCACAACCGGGAGCCGCTGGATAAGATATCTTCCTTTAACTCCTATTGAGCCCGGGACAAAATTTAAGGCGACGACCGGATTCGAACCGGTGAATAGGGGTTTTGCAGACCCCCGCCTTATCCACTTGGCTACGTCGCCCTGGAGCGGAAGACGAGATTCGAACTCGCGACCTCCTCCTTGGCAAGGAGGCATTCTACCGCTGAACTACTTCCGCTTATCTTATTCAATTGGTGCCGAAGGGGGGATTTGAACCCCCACGAGCTTTCGCTCACTAGCCCCTCAAGCTAGCGCGTCTACCAGCTTCCGCCACCTCGGCATTATCTCTGGCAGGAGTGGGAGGACTCGAACCCCCGACCGGCGGTTTTGGAGACCGCTGCTCTACCAAACTGAGCTACACTCCTCACTCTAAGCTCTTATTTTAACACAATTGTCAATAAATGTTAATCTGGAGGCTTGAGCAGCGTGGTTATTCTAGCCGAAATCTGGGGGAAATTCAAGCGGGGGTTACTTTCTGGGCAAAGCGCGGCCGCGCAGCGCTCCAGTGTGTTTGCCCCTGTCCACCACCACTGCCCCATTGACCAGCACGTAGTCAATCCCGGCGGGGTACTTTTTCGGCTCCTCAAAGGTGGCTCGATCAATGACCGTCTGCGGGTTGAAGATGACCAGGTCAGCAGCCAGGCCCTCCTTTATCAGGCCTCGGTCGTTTAAGCCAAGACGCTGGGCCGGTGCCGCCGTCATGTGGCGGACGGCCTCCTCCAGGCGCAGAATGCCCAGCTCGCGGCTGTAAACTCCCAAATAGCGGGCGAAGGTGCCCCAGGCCCGCGGGTTGGGTCTGTCACCAACCAGAATGCCATCGCTCCCGGCCATGTGGCAGGGATGCTGCATGATCTGTCGCATATCCTCTTCATTGCCCAGAAAACTGAGGTGGCCCACTTCCAGCCGCTCCTCCCGCAGCAGGTCACAGACAAATTCAGGAACCTCCTTGCCGGCCATATTTGCCGCCTGAAGCAGGCTTTTCCCCACGTAAACCCGGTTCTTCTCTGAGGGGGCGCAGGTGAGGACGCACTTATCCCAGGGAGGGGATGCCGCCCGCAGCTCAGCGCAGATTTTCTCTCTGGTTTCCGACTGGCTCAGCCTCTCCAGGATAGCCTTGGGGCCTCCCTCATGGGCCCAGCGGGGCAGGAAGGCAAGCAACAGGGTGCTCTGCGCGATGTAGGGATAGGAATCAAAGGTAACGTCAAGGCCCCTCTCGCGCGCTTTATCCACCAGGGCCAGCATCTCCCCTGCCTTACCATGGTCAACGAGTCTGGAGGCGGCAAGGTGCGAGAAGTGGGTTTTGACTCCAGTCCTCTCGGCGATGCGGATAGCCTCCTTGATGGCCTCAATCAGGCCAAGGTCACTTCTGCGGACGTGCCACACCGATACGCCGTTATGCTCGGCGACGACCTGGCAGAGCTCGGCCAGCTCCTCCGTGCTGGCGTAGCGGCAGGGAAAGTAATCAAGGCCGGTGGAGAAGCCAACCGCCCCCTCCCGCATTCCTTGCGCCAGCAGAGCCTTCATTTGGCTTAATTCCTCGGCGGTGGCGGCACGGTCGGCAAAGCCCATGGCCTCCAGCCGGAGAGCATTGTGGGGCACAAGGTAAGCGACGTTGAGCGCCACCTGACGGTCAAACCGGGAGAGGTAGTCGCGCACCGAGCTCCAGTCCCAGGCGATATCTGGGTCGCCGTTGAGACCGGAGAGATAGCGCCGCATCATCTTGAGGTTGGCTGGGGATAGCGGGGCGTAGGATAACCCATCCAACCCCAGAAGGTCTGTGGTAACTCCCTGCATCACCTTTGGCTCATGTTTCGGGTTGGCAAGGAGTATGACATCGGAGTGAGTGTGCATGTCAATGAAGCCCGGACACACCACTCGGTCAGCGGCCTCAATGACACGGCGGGCCTGGGTTGGCTCAAGCTTGCCGATGGCGGCGATTTGCTCCCCGCGGACGGCGATATCCCCACGGTACCACGGGCTCCCGGAGCCATCTATAATGCGGGCCCCACGAATAATAAGGTCAAACATTGCTCTCTCCTTGCTCATGATTTAGCCAGAGGTGACTTTACATAAACTTGTTCCTCGTGCTGACACCTGCGCACCAGTTTAAGGCATAGCGCGGTGTTGGTCAACCAGTTTGCAGAGCTTGACAGCAAACCACCGTTGCCCTACGATTTCTATGCTAAAAGAGCTTCAGGGCGGTACCGGTATGAAGCTAGGCTCTCTTCAAGACCGATGCCAGATATTCCGGGTGGTGGCTCTTTGGCTGGCGCTCTCTCTTACCAGCTTGATATTAGCTGGTTGCGCGCCTGAGGAGGAGCCGCAGAAGGAGGTGGAGATGATACTCAGTATATCTAGCTCAGCATTTGAGGAAGGAGGCAAGATACCAGCCAAGCATACCTGTGAGGGGCAGGACATTTCGCCAGCGCTCGCCTGGGGTGAACCACCTGCGGGGACACAATCTTTTGCCCTCATCATGGATGACCCAGATGCTCCCGGTGGCGTCTTCACCCACTGGGTTCTGTTCAATCTGCCGCCCATCAGCCGCAACCTGCCCGAGGGAGTGCCCGCCCAGGCTCAGCTTCCGGATGGGTCTTTTCAGGGCAAGAATGACTTTGGCAAGATTGGCTATGGCGGGCCTTGCCCGCCTCCGGGCCGGCCTCACCGCTATCAGTTCACCCTTTACGCCCTGGACCAGCCTCTGAATTTGCCGGCAGGCGCTTCCAAGAAGCAAGTGATTCAAGCCATGCAGGGCCACATTCTGGCCCAAGGGCGGCTCACCGGCACCTACCAGCGTTAGCTCAAGGCCCCGAGTTTGACTGGCTAGGGGTGCGTGCCGTATATTACTTAGGGTGTGCTGCGCTGAGGTAGCCCCCCAAAAGCAGGAAGTTCCTGACGTTTAAGGAGGTAGGTAAACATGCCATACGGCACGGGCAAATACACTTACGAGCTGGTTGAGGGGTGGGCAAAGCTCCCAGAGGGGTGGTCATTCTTTGATATCGGTGGCATCTCCGTAGATAGCCAAGATAGGGTCTATATCCTGAACCGGAGCGAGCATCCGGTGATGGTCTTTGACCGCGAGGGCAATTTTTTGACCTCATGGGGGGAGGGGTTGTTCAAGCGGGCGCATGGCAGCTGCACCGGTCCGGATGGGGCTATCTGGTGCACTGATGACAAAAACCATACCGTGCGCAAGTTCACCCCCGAGGGCAAACTGCTCATGACGCTGGGCAGTGAGGACCAGCCTTCTGATACGGGATATGTGCAGGAGTGGTTTGATTTTTTCTGGAGCCTGACCACCATCACCAAAGGTGGCCCACCCTTCAACCGCCCGACCGGTGTGGCGGTAACTCCCTCAGGCGAAATCTACATCTCCGATGGCTATGGCAACGCCAGGGTGCACAAGTTCTCTGCTGATGGCAAGTTGCTGCTCTCCTGGGGTGAGCCCGGCTATGCCCCGGGGCAGTTTCGGCTGCCTCATAATATCTGGGTGGACCATGAAGGGCGGGTGTGGATTGCCGATCGGGAGAACAGCCGCATCCAGATTTTCAGTTCTCAAGGTGAATTCCTCACCCAGTGGGAGGATGTCTTCCGCCCCACTGATGTCTGCCTGGATGATGAGGGCATGGTGTATGTCTCGGAGCTGTGCCTGCGGGTGAGCATCTTTAGCCCCGAGGGTGAGCTGTTGACACGCTGGGGGACGCAGGAGCTGGATATAAATCAGGCGCTATTCCTGGCTCCCCATGCCATCGCCGTTGATTCACGGGGAGATATCTACGTCGGCGAGGTCTCCTGGACGCACAACAAGATTGACCGGGGCTCCAGAACGGTGCAGAAGTTCGCCCGCATAGGGTAGGCTGGCCAGAGAAAGGAGCGCCATGACCGGGGAAAAGGTCATTGTCACCGAGACGATATCTGCTGAAGGGTTAGCCATTTTGAGGGGGGAGGTGGAGGTGGTTTACCTGCCGGAGCTTCCTGGGAGAACTTTGGCTGATGAGATTGAGGAGGCGGAAGCGATCGCGGTCAGGGTGGCCAAAATCGGCCGGGATTTGCTCGAGCGGGCGAGAAAGCTTAAGGTCATCGCCAAGCACGGTGTTGGCTATGACAACATTGATGTGGAGACGGCGACTCAAAAACGAATCGTGGTGGTGAGTACCCCCCAGGCCAACGCCGAGTCAGTGGCCGAGCATAACCTTGGGCTGATGCTCTCTCTCGCCAAGAAGATCTGCGTTTCCGACCGGGTGCTCCGGGAGGATAGGCTCAGGCGGCGGGAAGATTACATCGGCACGGAGATAAAGGATAAAAAGCTGGGGCTGGTTGGGCTGGGGAGGATAGGTGCTGAGCTTGCCGGCAAATGCCAGCTTGCCTTCAACATGGATGTCATCGCCTACGACCCGTATGTATCAAAGGAGAGAGCCGAGCAGCTGGGCTGCACCAAGGTGGACCAGCTTGATGAGGTGCTGCGGGAGGCGGACTACGTGGTCATCTGTGTTCCTTTGACCAAGGAGACCGCAGGCCTTATTGGGGCGAGGGAACTGGCTTTGATGAAGGCGAATGCCTTCTTGGTCAATAGTTCCCGGGGAGGGATTGTGGATGAGGCAGCGCTCTATGACCATCTGCTAAAGGGCAAGATTGCCGGGGCGGCTATGGACGTCTTTGTGACCGAGCCGCCACCGGCTGACCATCCCTTGCTCAAATTGGATAATTTCATCGCCACCCCCCACATCGCTGGTATGACCGCGGAGGCCATGCGGCGGATGGCGGTTACCGTGGCGGAGGAAATACTCAGGGTGTTGCGGGGGGAAAGGCCGAAATATCCGATCAATCCTGAGGTATATGCCTAGATGCGCGGCTAGGCTAGGGTCATACCCCCGTCAACCAGCAGCGTCTGTCCGGTGATGTAATCGGAGGCATCCGAGGCGAGGAATATCGCCGCCCCAGCATAATCTGGGGGATAGGCTTCCCTGCCCAGAGGTATGGAGGCGACGATATTCTTCAATTCCTTGGGATTTTCCTCAAAGTATTTCTGATTGAGGGGGGTGATGGTCAGCCCCGGGCCAATGGCATTGACGTTGATATGGTATTTCCCCCACTCAAGGGCAAGCGCCCGGGTAAGATGAGAAACCCCGGCTTTGGCGACAGCATAGACCGAGCGCCCCGGCTGGACCATCTGGGAGAGAACGGAAGAGATATTGATGATTTTCCCCCTTCTCTGCTTGATCATCTCCCGGCCCACTAGCTGCGCGCAAAAGAAAAGTCCCCGTAGATTAGTATTGAAAATCTGGTCCCATTCCTCTTCAGTGAAGTCCTCCGCTGGTTTTCGGATGATGGTGGCAGCGTTATTGACCAGGATGTCTATTCTGCCGAAATCGCTGATAACCTTGGCCACCAGCGCCTCTAGTGAAGATTTGCGGCTCACGTCAGTGGGGATGGCCACGGCGCTGAGCCCCTCTTTCTTTAAGGATTCCACAGCACGCTCTCCCTCGGCGGCTCTGCGGTTGGCGATGATGACAGTGGCCCCGGCCATAGCCAACCCTCTGGCGATGCCGAAGCCGATTCCTTGACTACCGCCGGTAACGATGGCGATTTTCCCGGAGAGGTCAAAGAGCTTCATTCTCGCCTCCCTGATTATTTAATGGCCTCATGGAATTTCTTCAGCTTGGCCTGAAACTCGGGCTTGTCCCAGACCTCGGCATTGACCAGAGTTCCTGGCTTTTCACCGCGAATCAACTGGGAAACTTGCTTGGCAATTTCCTGCCACATGACAATGTGGAACTCATCGGTCAGCGCTATGGCGTGGGGGGTAACGATGACGTTCTCCAGCTTGAGCAGGGGGTTATCCGCCGGCGTAGGCTCCTGCTCAAACACGTCTATCCCCGCTCCCTGAATCCACCCTTCCTTTAGTGCCTTTATCAGGGCGGCTTCATCCACGATGGGGCCGCGGGCGGTGTTGATCAGGAAGGCGGTCTTTTTCATCTTCTTCAGTTCCTTCTCGCCGATGAGGTGGCGGGTCTTTTCACTCAGCGGACAGCTGATATTGACGAAGTCTGATTGCTCAAGCACCGTATCCATGTCCACCAGCTTGACGTCAACATCGGCCACGTCCTCCTCTTTGAGATAAGGATCATAGGCGATGTGTCTCATGCCGAAGGGCTTGGCTAGCCGGAACATCTCATGGCCGATATTGCCCACGCCGATGGAGCCAAGCGTCCTTCCCGTTAGTCCCTGGCCGGGCAGGTTTCTGCCCTCCACCCATCTTCCCCCTCGCGCCAGTCTGTCCTTGATGAGAAGGCGTGTGCTCAATGCAATGATGAAGGCCATAATGCCCACCGCCACCGGCCGCCGCACCGCTGGGGGGCAGATGAACAAGGCCACGCTGGCCTCGGTGCAGGCGGGGACATTGACCATATCGTAGCCCACTCCACCGCGAAGGATGGCCAGAAGCTGGTCACTACTGGCGAAGGTGCGCGGTGTCCAGTAAGGGGCGAAGGAGACCACCATGTCGAAGCCGCGCACTTGTTCTGGGCTGACTTCCGTGGTATATTCCGGGAACATCTCCCATTCCACCCCCGGTATCTCCTCGAGCAGCTTTGGTCCGGGGCCCGGGCTAACGCACCTTCCCTCTTCATCAAAAAGGTCGCGGGTAATGCCGATTCTTGCTTTCCTGGTCATGCTGCTTTCCTCCTGGCTTCTTGGTTTTAAGCCTTATTCAATCATTCTGAATTCAGGCGATTGGAGAGACTATCGCCTACTTGATGAGGGCTTTCGCCTCCTCGATGAGGGGGCGCAGCGCCTCCACATTTCCATGCAGGACGTAGCCCACGATGAGCAGGTTGTAGCCCTCCTTGGCCCACCTGGCCAGAACCTGGGGAGTGAAACCGCCGATGCCGGCCACTTTACCTGCTTGCTGGCATATCTTGACGATTTCCCGCAGCTTCTCCTCCACAGCTTGGCTGGTGACCACGTCCATGGCCAGAGCTTTGGGGTCAATGCCACCGATATTGAACGCCAGGTCAAAGGGCCCGACAATGGTGCCAGTAATGCCCTCCAGGCTCAAGATACGGGGTAGGTTGCTGATGTTCTCCAGGCTCTCCGTCTGGGGGAAGAGCATGGTGTTGTTGTTGACGTATTCGGTCAGGGTGAGCACCGGAACTTCATTGGGGCTCTGAAAGTCGATTAGATAAGGGCTCATCCCGAGGCTATACCCCCTGTGCCCGATGGGTGGGAAATAGGACATGCTCACCGCGTGGGCGGCCTCCTCCACGGTGTCGACCAGGGGCAGCATCAGCCCGTTTACCCCGGCATCAAGGTAGCACCTGAAGTAGGCGGCTTTATCCTCCGTCCTCATCAGAAGCGGCATATCCATCTCATGGCAGACCTGAATATATTCAAAAACGGTTTCCTTATTGAGCAGGCTGTGCTCGGTGTCCAAGAGGATGAAATCATCACCCAAATCTTTGAGTGCCTTTACTATTTTGGCTGGCTCGCCTCCAGGCCCTACCATTTGCCCGAAGGCCTTCTCCCCGGCCCCAAGCCTCAATTTCAGGTTGTAGGTTGCGTTCTTTCCCAAGAAAAACCTCCTTGATTTATTTTACCTCTGCAAGGTTAGCGCAGCCGACATCTGGTGTCAAGGGATGCTACTGCTTGGTCTCATCATAAGGAGAGAGGGAAGAATTTAGAAGAGGGGCTTAGTCTCCTCTTAAGTTAGTGTGTTTATCGGTTGCGGCTGGCTTGGGGCTATTGGTATAATTGGATGCGGTCTAGCGTGGGTTAAAGGGTTCTCAGATGCGAGCCGAGATTATTTCCATCGGCACCGAACTACTCATGGGTGAGATAGTGGATACCAATACTCCCTATCTGGCTAGCCAATTGTCTCTACTTGGGATTGACCTTTATTTTACCTCGGCCGTGGGCGATAACGCGGATAGACTGGCTGGAGTTTTCCAACGGGCCTGGCAGAGGTCGGACCTTATCCTCACCACCGGAGGGCTAGGCCCAACGCAGGATGATATCACCCGGGAGGCCATCGCCGCCCTTCTGGGCGAGAAGCTGGAGGTGAACCCGGAGCTCAAGCGGCGCATTGAGGAGTTTTTTGCCCGCCGCGGCCTGGAGATGCCCCAGAGCAATATCCGCCAGGCGACGCTCATCCCCTCCGCGGTGGCCATCCCCAACCCCCAGGGCACTGCCCCTGGCTGGTGGGTGGAGAAGGAGGGGAGAATCATCGTGGCCATGCCTGGCCCTCCCGGGGAGATGCAGTTCATGTGGCAGAACGAGGTCTTCCCCCGGCTGCAAAAGAGGACTGGGGCCATCATTCTATCCCGGATGCTCAAAACGTTTGGACTGTCTGAAGCCAAGGTGGACGAGCTGTTGAGTGATTTAACCTCATCCTCCAACCCCACCCTGGCTACTTATGCCAAGCTGGATGGCATTTACCTGCGCATCGCCGCCAAGGCGGAGCGCCCTGAGCAGGCGCGGGAGATGATCGCCCGGCGGGAGGCCGAAGTCAGGGCGATTCTGGGCGATGCCGTGTGGGGGGTGGACGATGAGACGCAGGAGGGGGTGGTGGGGAAGCTGCTCACTACCAAGGGGTTATCCCTGGCGGTGGCCGAGTCTTTCACTGGGGGCTTTCTCACCAATATCCTGGCCAGTGCCCCTGAGAGCCAACGCTACTTCAAGGGCGGGCTTATCGCCACCACTGATGAGGCCAAGGTCAGCCTCGGCCTTGACGCTGGGCTGGTTAGCGGCAAGGCCAGCGCCGAGGTGGCCAAAGCCATGGCGGCTTTAGCGCGTTCTAAATTAGGGGCTGATATCGGCATCGGCATTGAAGGAGAGAGCGCTGCAGAAGCTGCCACTGGCATGGTGCCGGGCACGGTATACATCGCCATTGACAGCGAGCAAATAAAGATACACCAGGTGCAGAGCTACTCAGGAAGGCTCTACCAGATGAGGCGGAGGGCTGCCTACTACGCCCTCTTTGACCTGATGAAATTGCTTAAATCGATCAGCTAAAGCCCTAGTGCCTGCACCCGCCCCAGAGTTTGGTTTCTACCTCAAATTTCAGCCTTGCCCGCCAGAGAGGCATCGGTGTATAATCGGGTTAGCGCGAGAAAGGAGGCAAGAGAGCAGTTATGAAAGCAGTGGTCAAAACCGAGGCAGCTCCTGGAGCTAAATTCATGGATGTTGACGTTCCTGAACCTGGCCCGAGAGACGTATTGATCAGGGTGAAGGCGGTGGCGATTTGTGGCACTGACATTCACATCTACGAGTGGAGCCCCTATGCTCAGGCCAGAATCAAACCGCCGATGGTCTTCGGACACGAGTGCTGTGGTGAGGTGGTGAAGGTGGGGAGTCAGGTGACCAACTTTGCCCCCGGTGACCTGGTGGCGGTGGAGACCCACATCCCGGACGAGACCTGCTATATGTGCAAGACCGGACTACAGCACATCTGCGAGCAGATGGCCATCATCGGCGTGCACACTGATGGCACCTTTGCCGAATACGCCAAAATCCCCGCTGTCTGCTGCTGGAAGCTGCCCAAGGATACTAACCCCGACTTGGGAGCCATTCTGGAGCCGTGGGGGGTGGCGGTTAACGGCATCCTCAAAGGGGAGGTAAACAACCGCACTGTCGCCGTCTTTGGCTGTGGCCCCATCGGCCTGATGGGGTTGGGCTCCATCACTGCCTGGGGGGCGAGCCAGATATTCGCCGTGGAGCCGGTGGAGACTCGCCTGAAGATGGTGCCCCAGTTTGCCCCTGAGGCGGTCCTGGTCAACCCGACCAAAGAGGATGCCGTCAAGACTATCCTTGAAGCTACTGAGGGGCGTGGGGTGGACGTCTCCATTGACATTAGCGGCAATGCCAAGGCAATTCAGATGGCCTTCCGTGTGGTGCGGCGAGGAGGCAGGGTCAGCCTGATTGGCCTGCCCGGCGCACCGGTGGAGTTGGACCTCACTGCGGACATCATCTACAAGGAGGCCAGGGTGTTTGGCAGCACTGGCCGCACCATGTGGCAGACCTGGTACGATATGCAGAACCTGATGCAGTCAGGCAAATTTGACCCCCTGCCGGTGATAACCCACCGCATGCCGCTGGCCGATTTCGCCAAGGGGATTGAGCTAGCCAAGAGTGGGCAGGCGGGCAAGATCATCCTTTATCCCTAGATGAAGGCGAAAAGCGTGACGCCGCAGACGCTGGGCATCGTTGCCGATGACCTGACCGGGGCCATGGACAGCAGTGGCTACTTCGCCACCCTGGGCTGGGGCACGGTGGTGGTTCTGGCTCCTGGATTTTCCGCCGATGCTGACGTGGTGGTCATCACCACCAATAGCCGCGCCGAAAACCCCGATATCGCCCGCAAGAGGGTAAAACAGGCGGTGAGGAGCTTGGCGGGAAGGGTGGTTTACAAGAAAATAGACTCCACGCTGAGGGGCAATATCGGCGCTGAGCTGGAAGCGGCCATAGAGGAGCTGGCTAGCCAGAAGACCATCGTGGCGCCGGCTTTCCCGGTGGTGGGCAGAACCACAGTAACGGGCAATTTACTGGTGAACGGCACTCCCGTGGCGCAGACCCAGTTTGCCCAGGACCCGATATTGCCGGTGAAAGAGTCACACATCCCCACGCTGCTGGAGCGGTCAACCGGGCGCCAGGTGGGCGTTGTCACGGTTAAGGATATCGAGGCTGGGCCGGAGTCCCTCTACTGCCGGATAAGCGAGATGCCACAAGATATCGTGGTCTGTGATGTCACTGAAGAGTCTCATCTCACCGGTATCGCCCAGGCGGCGGCGCTGGCTGAGGGGCGGTGGCTCCTCTGTGGCTCGGGTGGCCTGGCCCGGGAGCTGCATCTTCTCGTCCGAAAGACGCCCGGGGCCAAGAGAGCCAAGCCCAGAAATCTGTCATCCGGGCCGGCGCTGGTGGTGGTGGGCACCCGCAACCAAGTGGCGGCAAACCAATTGCTTAAAGCAAGAGATGAACTGGGTCTTCCTATCTTGAACTTGGATACCGAGCGCTTGAGCGAGGAGGATGCTAGCGCCTACCTGGTGGCTGAGGCCAACCGTCTACTTATCCAGGGGAGGGGGCTGGCGCTCTCCTCCACCTTTTCCCAGTACGCGCCGGAGCTGAAGCATACCATACCTGCCATTATGGCTGAGATAGCGACCAAGATTTTGGCCAGCCGGAGGTTTGCTGGTCTCTTTCTCTCGGGAGGAGATATCGCGCTCGAGGTCTGCCGGCGGCTCGGGGTATCTGCCATTCGGGTTCATGGTGAGGTGGAGCCGGGCGTCCCGGCGGGGGAGCTGATTGGCGGCGCCTGTCAGGGAATGAGGGTGGTGACCAAGGCGGGTGGCTTTGGCACTGAAGAGGCGCTAGTAAAGTCCATATCATATCTGGAGAAGGGCAATTTATCATGAACGAGGAATATAAACCGCTGCTCGTTATCACCATGGGCGATGCCGCCGGTTCTGGGCCGGAGATTATCACCAAGGCGCTGGCTGACCCGGAGGTTAGGGCGGTGGCGCGCCTGGTGGTGGTTGGGGATGCTGCCACCATGGAGGCGGCACGGGAGATCACCGGTGCTCCTGGCGAGGTGAGGGCAATCAAAGGGCTAGCCGAGGCGTCCTTCCAGGAGGGCCTCATTGAGGTCATTGACTTGGGTAATATCCAGCTTGAGCGGCTCACCCGGGGGCGGGTTGACCCCATGGCGGGGAAGGCGGCCTATGAGTATATCAAGTTGGCCACAGAAATGACTCTGGCCGGGGAGTGTGACGCCATCGTGACCTCGGCGATCAACAAAGAGGCGCTGAATAAAGCCGGCTATCACTATGACGGTCATACCCAGCTGCTGGCCGAACTCTGCGGGGCCTCTGAGGTGGCTATGATGCTGGTCTCAGGAAAACTGCGGGTGAGCCACGTATCCACCCATGTATCGCTCTTTGAGGCGATAAAGCGGGTGCGCCCGGAGAGGATACTCACCGTGCTCAGGCTCACCGATGAGGCGGTGCGCCAGATGGGTATCGCTGAGCCGAGGCTCGCCGTGGCCGGGCTCAACCCCCATTCCGGAGAGGGAGGACTCTTCGGGGACGAGGAGATAAAGTACATCACCCCGGCCATTGAGCAGGCGCGCCGTCAGGGGATGAACGTCACCGGGCCGCTGCCGCCCGATTCCGTGTTCCTGCGCACCTCAGAGGGGCAGTTTGACGCCGCCATCGCCATGTACCATGACCAGGGACATATCGCCGTCAAGATGCTGGGCATCACCCACGGGGTCAACGTTACCCTGGGCCTCCCCATCATCAGGACCTCCGTTGACCATGGCACCAACTTCGGCAAGGCAGGCAAAGGCACCGCCGACCCCACCAGCCTGATTGAGTCAATCAAGCTGGCCGCTGTCATGGTGCGCCACCGGCGCCTTGCTGGCTCCGGCTAATTTAACTTTAAGGTGGGAGATTTTATGAGCGAAGATAGACCCCTGATTGCGGTTACCATGGGGGATATCACCGGCATCGGCCCGGAGATTCTGGTTAAGGTGGTGAGCGGAGGGCCACCGGACAACTGCCGTTTGCTGGTGGTTGGCGATGCCCAAGTCCTGCGCGCCAGCTTTGATGCTCTGGGGGCTAGCTTTGCTTTGCCGGTATTTCGTGATATTGAAGAAGTGGCTGGGAGTGAGGCTCCGGTAATGGTGCTTGACCTGGCGCAGGGGGGTGGGGAACTCTTGGCGCTGGCGCGCCCCCATCCTGAAGCCGGCCGGATGGCGGCCGAGGCACTGGTGAGGGCGGCCGAGCTGGCCATGGCGAGGAAGGTGGGTGGGGTGGTCTTTGGCCCCTTGGTCAAGGAGACCCTGCATCTCGGGGAGCGAAAATATAATGATGAGACTGAGATTTTGAGGGAGTTACTACAAGCTCCGGAGATGAAGTCGGTGGCCAAGGTGGGGGAGGTCTTCCGGATTACCATTGCCGAGCATGTGCCCTTAAAGCAGGTGCCTGACCTCGTCACCCCACAGAGTGTGCTCGGGGCCATCCAGCTTCTCCATGAGGCCTTGCTCCTCTACGGGAAGAAGTCGCCGCGCATCGCTGTGGCTGCCCTCAATCCCCATGCCGGTGAGGGCGGTATGGTGGGGCGAGAGGAGATAGAGCAGATCACCCCGGCCATTGAGCAGGCCAGAGCAGAGGGTTTGGACGTCTCCGGACCCATCCCGGCCGATACCGTCTATGTCCGCGCCTTCAAAGGGCAGTTTGACGGCGTGGTCAATATGTATCATGACCAGGCGAACATTGCTCTCAAGATGGCTGGCTTTGGGGAAATCGTGATTCTCTTCGTGCGCTCCCCCATCGTCATCACCACGCCCAGCCATGGCCCCGCCTATGGCAAGGCAGGCAAAGGCACCGCCGACCCCAACAACCTGCGGGCGGCCATTGAGGTGGCGGCATCTCTGGCCCAGCAGAGATAGCCGCTAGCTCTGTTTTATCTCTAATATCTCGAAGAGCACGTTGTCTGGGGCTTTGATGAAGGCGAACCTGAGGCCAGGACGGGCCTGGGTGGGCTCAACGACGAACTCCACCCCTTTGGATTTGAGTTCAGCGACGAAGGCATCCATATCGTCCACGGTGAGCCCAAGGTGATGCAGCCCGTACCTGGGTCCCTGCCAGGCCTTATCCGCCCCAGTTTGTCCAGAGATACGGATGGGGATGCCGCCGAGCTCCAGGTCTACTAGTTTAATGCCGCCGCTCTCCTGCTCCTTGACGAGCTTGGCGCCCATGACTTTGGTGTAGAACTCAATCGTTCTCTCCGGGTCAGGGCTGGTAAGGTGGGTGTGGTCGTGCTTTAGCGCTGCCATGGCTTTCTCCTTTCTCTTTACTTCAAGCCATTGTAGGTAGGGCCGAACTCAATGTCAAGAATTGAATTTCAGACGGGAGAATAGTAAGATATAGCGGTTATAAGCAGGTTTTGGTATGGTAAACTGGCAAATAACCGCAACCACGCTCTATTGCGATAGCGTTGATAGTGAGGTGACCATCCTGGTCTATAAGGATGGCTCGGTTAAGTGCGTTGACTATGACAAGTACCGCGAGCAAGGTAGGAACGCTGCGGAACTAGCTAAGAAGAGCAAAAGGCTGGGGCGCCAGCTTAAGTGTGATGGGCCATTATGTCAGCGGGCGCTCCAGTACCGGGACAAGCTGTTTGCCGAGGAAGAGAGCTCGGCGGGGCGGTAAAGGGAAATCAATCGGATGATTTGAGGTAAAAGTCCCAAGGTGAGCGACAAAAATGACGTCAAGATAAAGATTGAAAACCTCTCCCTTTCCTTTGGCGGCGTCAAGGCCCTGATTGATGTCAGCCTGGAGATAAGAAACAATGAAATCCTGGCCATCATCGGGCCGAATGGCGCGGGGAAAACCTGTCTACTTAACTGCATCAGTGGCTTCTACAAGCCGCAGAAGGGCGAGATATACTTTGAGGGCCGCAGAATAACCCGGATTCGCCCTGATAAGGCGGCTCGGCTGGGGCTGGCCCGAACTTTCCAAAATATAGAGCTCTTTACTGGCTTAAGCACGCTGGACAACATCATGGCGGCCAGACACGTGCTGATGAAGCAGAATTTCCTGAGCAGCGCGCTTTACTTCGGCTGGGCGCATGAGGAGGAGATCGCCCACCGCAGGACGGTGGAGGACATCATCGATTTTCTGGAGATCGAGCCCATCAGAAAGAAGATAGTGGGCATGCTCCCCTACGGCATGCGCAAGCGGGTGGAGCTGGGCCGGGCCCTGGCCATAGAGCCGAAGGTACTACTGCTTGACGAGCCGATGGCTGGCATGAATCTGGAGGAGAAGGAGGATATCGCCCGCTTTATCATTGATATCTTTGAGGGGCAGGGGGAGACCTATCCCCAGTCACCGGTGCTCAGGGACGGGGTTAACTGCATCGTGCTCGTGGAGCACGATATGGGCGTGGTGATGGACATCGCCGATCGGATCGTGGTGCTTGACTTTGGGCGGAAGATTGCTGAGGGCACGCCAGCTGAGATCAGAACCAATCCTGAGGTTATCGCCGCCTACCTGGGGGAGGAAAAGCATTGAGCTTCTATTCCCAGGTTCTCTCATCAATTATTCTGGGCTGCTCTTCCGGAATAGCTCCCTTCTCCACGAAGTCTATCCGGTCAGGCCGGAGCCGGCAGACATCTTGGAACTTCTGACTCAGAGCACTGGCCAGTTTTGTCTTCTCTTCTTCGGCGGCTTGCCCCTTTAGCTCAACCTTAAGGGTCATCTCATCACGCTGCTCGGGGCGCCTGACCACTATCTGGTACCGGGAAATTTGGGCGAAGCTGAAGCATACCTGCTCCGTTTGCCGGGCAACGACGAACATACCCCTCACTTTAACTGCATCGCTGGCCCGGCCCATGATGCCGCTGAGCCTACTTGCGGTGCGGCCGCAGGGGCAGGGTTCGATGGTATATGAGGATAAATCGCCGGTGCCAAAGCGAACCAGCCCCCACACTTTATTGTGCACCGGGGTGACCACCACCTCGCCTACCTCTCCTGGCCCCAGCTGCTTTCCGGTCGCCGGGTCAACCACCTCGATGACGTATTCATCCATGAGGTGCATCCCCGATTTTTGACGGCATTCGTAGGCGAGGGCGCCTCCCGTCTCGGTGACGGCGTAGGCTTGATAGGTATCAATCTGGTAATTTCCCTCAAAGGTTTTGCGCAGGGATGGCGCTAGCGGCTCCCCGGTGAACCAGGCACGCCGCAGGGCAAAATCCTGGCGGAAGTTGTAGCCCATTTCCTCGGCCCGTTGGATCAGGGTCATCAGGAAACTGGGCGTGCCGACGAATCCGGTAACCTTCAGGTCACGCATGGTCTGAATCTGGAGCTCGGTATTGCCGGTGCCCATGGGCACTGCGGTGGCCCCGCAATCCCTTATCGCCTCGTGGAAGAGGATGCCGGCCGGGGAGAGGTGGTAGGTGAAGGTGTTAACCACCACGTCTCCTTTTCTGAATCCGGCGGCCCAGAACGCCTTGGCGAACCATTTGATGCCGGCGTGCTGGATGGGCTCGTAGATGGGGCCGGGGGAGAGAAAGACGCGGTCAATGTCTTCAAGTGGGATGGTGAGAAACCCGCCGTAGGGCGGGTTCTTCTTTTGCCGCTCAATGAGGTCAGTTTTACGGATGATGGGCAGTTTCTCCAGGTCTTTTATGCTGCGGATCTGCTCCGGGCTGACTCCTGCCTTGTCAAATATCTCCCTCGTCGCCGGAGCATGATGGTAGGCATGGGCTACGGTTTGGGAGAGCTGCTGGTTGAGGTATTTGGCTCTCGCCTCCGTCGGCATTATCTCCAGCTCATCAAAAAATTCACCTTTATCTTTTACAGCCATCGCTTGCGCCTCTTGTAGTGCTTCACCTCGCGGTAGCTCTTTTTCGCCCCCATGGCGGAGAGCCCCATGTAAAATTCCTTCACATCCTCATTATTCTTGAGGAACTCAGCCGAGCCATCAAGCACGATGCGCCCGTTCTCCATAACGTAACCATAGTGGGCGATGCTTAAGGCGATCCTCACGTTCTGCTCAACCAGCAGCACCGAGGTCTTCTGCTCAATGTTGAAGCGGTTGATGATATCGTAGATCTCCTCAACGAGCAGTGGTGCCAGGCCCAGCGAGGGCTCATCGAGCATCATGAGCTTGGGGGCGGCCATCATCGCCCGGCCGATGACCAGCATCTGCTGCTCGCCCCCGGAGAGGTAGCCGGCGATATTGTGCCGGAGCATTTTCAGCCTGGGGAAGTAGTGATAGACCATCTCCAGGTCCCGTTTTACGGCGCGGTGGTCGGAGCGATGGTAAGCACCCACCATCAGGTTTTCCTCAGCGGTGAGGTGTCCGAAGACGCGGCGTCCCTCCAGCGCCTGGATGATGCCCAGCTTGCCTATCTCCTCGGCGCTTTTTTTGTCGATTCTCTCCCCGTTCCACTCGATGGTGCCATCGGTTACCTCCCCCTCCTCGATGTGGAGGAGGCCGGAGATGGCCTTGAGCGTGGTGCTTTTGCCGGCGCCATTGGCCCCGAGCAGGGTGACAATGGCCCCATCCTCGACGCTGAGTGAAACGCCGTGCAGCACCCGGATAACGTTGAGATAGGTGACCTCAATGTTATTTAGTTTGAGCATGTCCGGCTCTGCTGGGGGAGCCCCACCCTGGTGGGGCTCCCCTCAAGTGACCTATTTATTTGCCAAACCAGTCGTATTCCTCGTATTTGACCAGTGGTGCCTCAATCCAGTCGCTTATGGGCACGATTTCCCCGTTCCGTATCTGGAAGACCCTGACCGATTTTGACAGCCGGTTGTCTCCCGGGGTATAGCTTACCGGACCATGCAGGCCACCGACGTCAAAGTTCTTCAGCTTCTTGATGCCATACTCCTCAACCGCCTTCCAGGCCTCTGGCCCTCCCTTGGCCAGCACCTCATAGCCGGCGTTCTCCACCGCCAGCCTCAGGATCTCGGCCACGATGAGGCTCTGCGCCCAGGAGGTGATGTAGTCCATGTTGCCTTCGTCATCGGGATGGTTCTTTCTCACGTATTCCGTCATCTTGGCCATGCCCGGAACGTCATCTCCCCAGTTCACGGTGGGGAAGACGCCGTAAACCCCTTCCACGATGTCAGCGCCGGCGATGTCAATCAGCGCCTTGGTGATGGCGGCATGCCCCAGACCAATGGTTATCCCGGGGTATAGCCCCAGCTCCACGGCGTTCTTGATGATAACAGCCGTCGGGGCGGGGGTGCTGGAGATGTAGAGGACGTCAGGCTTGGCCGCCTTGATCCGGGTCAGGGAATCCATCTCTGAGGTGGTGTCAGCCTTGTGCTCATCAACGGAGATAATCTCAATACCCAGCTCGTCAGCCTTGGCCTTGAAGGCGTCCCGTGCCCCGTAGCCAGTGGGGTTATTGAGCAGGTGTAGGGCGAACTTGGGCTTTCCCGGCCCCTTCCAGATGTTTTGCATATAGTAAGTGGCGAAGGCCAGAGCGTCATCGCCGTAGTCAGGCATCTGACCGTAAATATGCTGGGGTGGCCGGTACAGTATGGGCGAGGTGAAGGAGGCGATGCCGGGGAACCCTGCCCGATTGGCGATCTCCATTGACGCTGCCATCATCGCCGAGGAGGCGGTGGTGAACAGGACGCAGCCCTCATCCATGAAGCGCTTGACATTGGTGACTACCTTGGAGGCATCGTAGGCGTTGTCCAGCCAGATCACCTCAATCTTGTAGCCATTGACGCCGCCGAGCTCCTCGTTGATGTACTCAATGGCGTCAAGGTTGGCGTGACCCATGGGAGCCCCTTTCTCCGCCGCCTTGCCGGTTGATGGGGTGGTCATGCCGATTTTTATCGTTTTCTCCTCGGGAGCGGCGCAGGAGCTGAGCACTGGCACCGCCGCCAGCAGCACGGCCAGCACGATAAATGTGGCCGTTAGCCATAACCTTTTACCTTTCATTTCCTCCCTCCTTTCATCTCGGGGTATTTCGCCTTAATTCAGGTTACTACATTGTAGCGCAAACCTCCTTCCTCAAGCTAGTATGAGAATGGCCATAGCCGGTAGGCAGATTTGAGCAATGCCCAGCGGTGAGCAAGCCCCCTCGGCTCAAGTATGAGAAAGAGGATGATGACCAGGCCAAATAGCATCGGGGTGACCCCGGTGGCAAATCCTGAGGGCATCATGGTGAAGGTTCGCTCCAGGAAGGGGACGACCTGCACAGTCAGTATCTGCTGAAGCAGCCGAATGAAGATCACGCCGAAGATAGGGCCCACGGTGGTGCCGAGACCACCGATGATTATCATCCCGATGTACAGTATGGACTCGGTGAGGCTGAACTGTTCGGCGTTTAAAAAGCCGATCCAGTGGGCAAGCAGCGCCCCGGCAATTCCCGCCATGAAGCAGCCGATGAAGAAGGCGAGCAGCTTGTAGTAAAGGAGGTTGATGCCCATCACCTCCGCCGCTAGGTCATTATCCCTGATGGCGATGAAGGCCCGCCCGACTCTAGTTCGCGCCAAGTTCTTGGCGAAGAAGGTGCACAGGGCGGCGATGGTGGCGATGAGATAGAACTGGCTGGTCTCAGTGCGGAAGACAAAGCCGCCGATGGAGGCATAGGGCACCTTAATACCAACGAATCCCCCGGTCACCGACCAGTGGTTGATGACCCAGATGATGATGAACTGGGCGGCGATGGTGGTGATGGCCAGGTAAAAGCCCTTGACCCGCACCGAGGGCAGCCCGAAGATGAGCCCGATGGCGCCGGCGGTAAGCCCGCCACTGATCAGTCCCACCAGGAAGGGAAGCTCCAGACGGTTGGTCAGCACCGCCGCGGTGTAGGCACCCACTGCGATGAAGCCGGCATGCCCGATAGAGAGTTGCCCGCAGTAGCCGGTGAGGATATTGAGTCCGATGGCGGCGATGAGGGTGATGCCAATGAGATTGGCTACCCCCAGCCAGTAGTTGCTCAAATATAACGGAGCGGCCATGAGGAGCACCAGAAGGCCGATAAATAGTGCCCAGTGGGTCTTGGTGCGCAGGATGGCCATATCCTGGGCGTAAGTGTAATTGCGGGTTCCGCTGGGCAAACTCATCTCGCCTATATCCTCTCGATGCGAACTTCTCCGAACAGCCCGTAGGGCTTGATGATCATGACGATAATAATAATGATGAAGGGGATGATATCCTTAACGCCGGCCCAGAGGTAGGGGGTGAGGTAGCCGCCGCCGAGGCTCTCGGCAAGCCCGATGATGGGCCCAGCGACGATGGCGCCGAGGAAAGAGTCTAATCCACCCAGTATCACCACCGAAAAAGCTTTAAGCCCGGTCTCAATCAAACCCTGGGTGATGCCACCGATGCTGGAGATCAATATCCCGCCGATGGCCGCCACCACGCAGGCGAACATCCATGACCTGGAGAAGACGGTGGTCACCGGGATGCCGCAGGCCTGAACCGCCATCTGGTCATCGGCGGTGGCCCGCATGGCGATGCCCATCTTGTGATAGCGGAAGAACAACGTCAAAAGGGCAAAGACGAGTAGACAGATGCCCACCACCCAGACGTACTCTTGTGATACCACCGCCGGGCCGATGTGGAGGACCTCCCTGGGGAAGAGCCTGGGCAGTGCATCCACGCTCCAGGGCCAGATGAAGATTACTACCCCCTCAATGAAGTAGCCTATCCCCAAAGTCACCGTAATCAGAGCTAAGATTGGCTGGGCGATGAGCGGGCGCAGGGCAAAGCGCTCAATCATCCACCCCAGCCCCAGGGCGAAGAGGATGACCAGGAGGAAGGCCAGCCAGAGGGGAAACTCAGCCTGCACCAGCATGGCGTAGGTAAACCAGGAGGAAAGCAGGACGATTTGCCCCAGCGCCAGGTTGGCCACACCGCTGGACTTCCAGATGAGGACGAAGCCGAGCGCGATCAGGGCATAGACCATGCCCACGGCGATTCCGGTAATGGTGAACTGCAGTAACTCAGCCATCTATATCAAATCCCTTCTTCTAGATATCTCTCACCTTGATGCTGGTGCTTACCACCCCTTTCCTCCCGTCCCGGTAGGTTACCGGGGCTTCCACCTTCACCTCCCGGCCATTGCTGTACATCGCCTGGATCAGCTCCCGGTAGCGCTCCTCCATGAACTCACGCCTCAATTTTCTGGTGCGGGTAAGTTCAGCTTCATCAGCGTCAAACTCCTTATGCAGTAGCACAAATCGCCGCACCCGGGCCGGCTCCGGCAGATAGCTATTCACCCGGGCCAGGTCCTTCTGTATCAGGTTGGCCACCTCCTCCTTCTGGGAGAGGTCAACGAAGGTGGTGTAGGGGATGTGGTGGCGCTCCGCCCACTTGCCCACCATGGCGAAGTCTATGTTGATTATCGCTGAGACGAAGTCCTTATCCTTACCCCCGATGACCATGGCATCCTTAATATAGGGGCTGAACCTGAGCCTGCCCTCAACGTACTGGGGGGCGTATTTGATGCCGGAGCTGAGCTGTCCCATGTGCTCCAGCCGGTCGATGAACAAGAGATGGCCGTCCTCATCAATGTTGACGGCATCGCCGGTGCGGCACCAGCCGTTGACCAGAGTTTCTGCGGTTTTCTTCTCATCCTTATGGTAGCCATTGAATAGGCAGTTATTTCTCACCCAGAGCTCTCCCTCGTCGGTTATCCTGACCTCGGTGCCCAGGGCTGGCCGTCCCACGCTCTCAAACTTGATCTCCCCCTTGGAGTGGGAGGAGATAAGCCCAGCCTCGGTGCTGCCGTAATTCTGCCTGAGCTCGATGCCGATGGCGTGGATTAGTCTGAAGGTGTCCAGGCTTAAGACCGAGCTCCCGGTGACGGCGAACCTGACTCGGCTCAAACCCAGCCGGTCTTTGAGGGCGCGGAATAGGCAGAGATAGGCGACTGCGTAGAGAGCTCGCCAGAACAGGTTCGGCTTTTTGTTTTCAAAGCGGAAATCGGCCATCTTGTAGCCCACGGGCAGGAACAGGTTATAGACGAAGCGTTTCAGGGGGTGAGCATCAAACATCTTGACCTGAATCTCGCTGACCAGGCTTTCCCACTGACGGGGGCCGTAGATGACAAAGTGAGGGCCGACCTCGCGAGTGTCCTCGGCGATGGTCTCCGGCTCTTCCGGGAAGTTGAGTCTAGCTCCGCTGAGCAGGTGGGGGATGGTGGCGAAGAAACTATCCCCCACCCAGGCCGCCGGGAAGTTGGAGATTAAATCATCATCCTCACTGAGCGGGTAGCGGTCAAGGAAGGCTCGGGCGGTGTTGATCAGGGCCTGATGGGTGAGCATGGCTCCCTTGGGTAGTCCGGTGGTCCCGGAGGTGTAGTAGATGAAGGCGATGTCACTCCCCTTGCCCTTCTCCACGTTCTCTTCAAATAGCCCAGGGTGCTCCTTCTCATATTCTCTGCCCAGCTTGATCACCTCGATGAAGGAGGTGAGTATCGGGTCATCGTAATTGCGCAGACCCTTCGGGTCCCAGTAAATAACCTTCTTGAGCAGAGGCAGCTCGTTCTTTATCTCCAGGAACTTATCCGTCTGCTCCTGGTCATTGACGATGGCAAATTTAGCACCGGAATGCTCGGCGATATACTTCACCTCAGAGGGGATGGAGTCAACGAAGATCCCGGTGACGATGCCGCCAGCCGCCTGGGTGGCAAACTCCCCCCAGAACCATTCTGGCTCATTATCGCCGATGATGCAGACCACGTCCCCCGGTTTCAGCCCCAGGCTGATTAAGCCCAGGGAGAAATATTTCACCTTCTCGTAGTATTCCGCCCAGCTATATCGCTGCCAGACGCCGAGGTTCTTCATGGACATCGCTGTCCGCTGGCTCCATCTCTCATAGTTGCGGCGGATAAGTTTTGGGATGGTATCGCAATTATCCATCGGCATCACGCTAGTTCTCCCTCTCAACTTATAAAAATACCTCCCGCTTGGGAGGTGCTCGGTTCAGGGCTTAAATAATTGCCTCTAGCTAGACGGTCATCTCAAAAGTCCCCCCAAGCGCACCCCGGTGCGCTTGGTAAAGACGAACTTGGATTTCCCCAGCCGTTGGTGAGTCCTTTCCATGGTGGTATCAAGCCCAATTAACGAGAAGCTAGTTTAGCATAAGAAAGTGGGCCTGTCAAATTCAGGCAAGGAGACGGTGAGTTATTTAAAGAGGGGCTTTGCCCCTGCTTCTTTCAGCCCACTGGGATGGTTGTTCCGGTGGCTTTGGCGATGAGCTTCCCCTCTTGATTGGTTACCGTCATCTCGGCGATGCTCACCCGCCGGCCGCTCTTTATCACCCGCCCCTCGGCGATGAGCTCATCACCTATCTTCGCCGCGGCGATGAAGTGAATATTGAACTGGGAGGCGATGTTGGGGCGGTTAACCGAATTGACGGCGTAGGCAAAGGCCTGGTCAGCCACCGCCATGACGATGCCACCAAAGATGAGGCCATTGAAGTTCTGGTGCTCCGGCGCGAGTTTGACCACTACCCTGGCATAGCCTGGGGAGAGCTCCTCTAGTCGCATCTTGAGGAAGGAGGCGATGGGCTCTTCTTCTGCCTTGGCTCTCAGTTCAGCTAGGCTATCTACCTTATCTTCTTGCCTTGACATCTCTCGTCTCCAGCCTTGGAGGCTAGCGCAGGCCGAATTTCCGGGCGGCCTCCCGGAAGCCCGATAGCGAACCCTCCAGCACCCTGTCCTCAACGCAGTAGGCGATGCGGAAATACCCCGACGTGCCGAAGCCGCTGCCCGGCACCGTCAGCACCTTGAGCTGCAATAACTCTCTGACGAAGGCGACGTCATCTTCCAGCGGGGATTTGGGGAACATGTAGAAGGCGCCCTGGGGCTTGGTTACCGAATAGCCCATCTCGGTGAGGTGCTGATAGAGAAAATCCCGCTTTCGCTGGTATTCAGCCACGGAGACGCTGACCCCTTGGAGGTGGCGCACCAGGTGCTGCATCAGGGCCGGGGCATTGACAAAGCCCAGCGTTCGGTTACAGTGGATGAAGCCATTTATCAGTTCCTCCCGCTGGTGGCAATCAGGGTGGATGGCGATGTAGCCAATGCGCTCGCCAGGCAGGGCCAGGTCTTTGGAATGGGAGGTGACGATGATGCTCTGGGGGTGGTGGTGCAGGGGAAACGGGTATTTTAGGCCGTCATAGATGATCCTACGGTAGGCCTCATCGCTGATGAGCAGAATCTGGGTTCCGTACTCCGCCTCCTTTTTGCGGAGTATTTCCCCCAGACCACGCAGCCGCTCCTCGCTGCAGACGGCGCCTGAGGGGTTGTTGGGGGAATTGATGATCACCGCCCTGGTTCTCTCGTTGATGGCTTCCTCCAGCAGGTCCAACCTGGGGGCGAATTGCTCATCGGTGGGCAGAATTTGGGCCACCCCGTAGTGATTGTCAATATAGTGGACGTACTCGGCGAAGTAGGGGGCGAAGATGATGACCTCATCTCCTTGATTGAGTATCGTCTTCAGCACCACGTTCAAGGCCCCTGCTGCCCCGCAGGTCATGACAATCTCGTTCATGGTGAAGTTGATGCCTGTCTCCAGCGAAAGCTGCTTGGCCACCGCGGCTCTGGTCTCAGCGTAGCCGGCGTTGCTCATGTAGCGGTGCATCCCGGCTTGAGGATGTTCAGCTAGTCTCTTCAGCTCTTGGAAAAACTCGGCGGGGGGCTCCACTATCGGGTTACCCAGGGAGAGGTCAAAGACGTTCTCCTCGCCATAGCGCTGCTTTAAGATGGCCCCGTCCTCAAACATCTTCCGAATCCAGGACCCCGAGGCCATGCTGCGGCGGACCCTTTCAGAAATTGACACCTTGGATTTCCTTTCTCCCCCGCTCAAAGGCGGCGAGGTTGATTTCCCGGAGGTTTGGTGGCAGGCGCCGGGAGATGCTATCCTTCCATATCTCCACTTCAAAGGGCATAAAGAGCGAAACACATCCCAGCATGAACATGTTGAGCGTTCTGATATTGCCCAGCTCCCGGACGTGGCGGGTGCCCTCAATGAAATAGACTTGGTCAGTGCGCTGTTTTAGGATATTCAGTATCTCCTCATCACTGGGGTAGCGCGATTTGCCCAAACTAACCGAGAGGGGTGGCAGGGCGTGGTCATTGACGATGGCTATCCCCCCACTTCTGAGGTAAGGAGCCCACCGGGCTCCCTCCAGCTTCTCTAGGGCGAGCAATAGGTCACCCGCCCCTCTTTTTATCAGGGGAGACCAGACCTTGGGGGCGATGCGCACGTTGCTGAGAACGCTGCCCCCGCGCTGCGCCATGCCGATGGTGTCCGTTTTCTTGACATCATAGCCGGAGGCTATCGCCACCTCACCAATGATGTCACTGGCCAGGATGATCCCCTGACCCCCGGCTCCGGTAACCAGCAGGTCTAGCTTCTCCATATTCTGCGCTCTTACCTACTTTGGGACTGTGGGCCTATCGCCTGGCGGGGGCAGAGCTGCTGGCAGACGGCACAGCCCTCACCCACACAGAGCGCGGCCTCAATGTATATTTGTTCACCCTCTCTTTGAATCGCCGAGCAGCCGAGCAAAAGACAGGTGCCACACTGGTTGCACTTCTCTTGGGCGATGGCCCTCGGCTCACCGCGCTTTGGTACCCGAACGGAACAGGCTCCACGGACGATGACCACGGAAAGCTCGGGATTATCCAGGGCGCTTCTCAGGCTACTTCTTAGCGCCTTCAGGTCAAAGGCGCTAACCACGCTGACATCCCTGACCCCAATGCCCCTGACCAGTGGCTCCAGCTCCACCTTGGTGGCTTCCTTACCCTGCGCCGAGATACCGGTGCCCGGGTGCTCCTGATGACCGGTCATGGCGGTGGTGCCGTTATCCAGGATGATGAGCGTTATCTGGCCCTGGTTGTAGACGCCATCAACTAGACCGGTGATGCCAGAGTGGAGGAAGGTGGAATCACCGATGACGGCGACCATCTTTTTATTTATCCCGGCCTTCTCCATACCCAGGGCCTGACTGATGCTGGCCCCCATGCAGGCGCAGGTGTCCATGGCGAGGAGCGGGGGGTAAGCGCCTAGGGTATAGCAGCCGATGTCCCCGGTGATGACGAGCCTGTAGTCATCGGGGGTCTTGGCTTTGGCGCGCCGGCCAAGGCTACTGAGCACAAAGAAAATGCCGCTGTGAGGGCATCCCGGGCAGAGGAGGGGAGGGCGCTTGGGTAATTCTGGGATAGCCGGCGCTTGCTGGGGAAAAGCCCCCGCAAGCCAACCGGCTTTGTGGCCTGCCTCCTCAATAATATCCGGGCTCAGTTCCCCCAGCCTGGGGATGAATTCTTTCCCGACTGCTTTTATCCCCATCGCCTGGAGGTTTTCCTGAAGAAACGGGTCAAGTTCCTCAATAACTATGAGTCTCTTCACTTGGGAAGCGAAGCTGCGCAGCAAATTTTGAGGGAGGGGATAGGTCATTCCCAGCTTGAGGAAGGAGGCCTGGGGGAAGACCTCTCTGGCGTACTGGTAGGCAACGCCGCTGGTCACCACGCCAAGCTCTGGCTCGCCCCAGATTACTTGATTTAATGGCGTGCTCTCGGCGTATTCGGCCAGCTTAATCAATCGCTCCTCCATCAGGGGATGCCTCAGCCGGGCGTGGACCGGCAGCATGACGTATTTCTGCACGTTATAGTGAAAGTCCGGCGTTCCAGTGGGCACTGTTCGGCTCCGCTTTATCTCCACCACTGATTTGGAGTGGGAGATGCGGGTGGTGGTGCGCACCAGCACTGGGGTGTCAAACCTCTCGCTCAAGTCGAAGGCATAAGCCATGAAGTCATAGGCTTCCTGGCTATCGCTGGGCTCCAGCATGGGCACCTTAGCCAGCCTGGCGTAGTGGCGGTTATCTTGCTCTCCCTGCGAGCTGTGTGCCCCTGGGTCATCCGCCGAGATGACTACCAGCCCAGCATTGACGCCGGTGGTTGAGGCAGCCATAAAGGGGTCGCTGGCTACGTTCAGCCCCACCTGCTTCATGGAGACCAATGTCCGCACCCCGGCATATGATGCCCCCAGCGCCACCTCCATGGCTACCTTCTCATTGGTGGACCACTCGGCGTAGATGTCCTCAAAGCGAGCGATGGATTCCAGTATCTCCGTGCTCGGGGTTCCGGGGTAGGCAGCGGCTACCTTCACGCCGGCGTGGTAGGCTCCCAGGGCTAAAGCCTCATTCCCCGATAGTAGCTTTAACCTTTCTGTCATGCTGACAGTATGATACCATAACTTGCCGCTTAAGAAAAAATGCCGCGGCACATTGACAAACAAGTAGACCGCCTACATAATACGCTTGAAAGTTCTAGCTCAAAGGAGGTAGCCATGCCCATCTATGTTATGCTCACCACGCTCACTGACACCGGCAGAAGGGCCGTTCAAGATGACCCGGAGACGCTCAGGGAGATAAACAAAGAGGTAGAGTACATGGGGGTCAAGATTCTGGACCAGTATGCCCTTCTGGGACAGTATGACTTTGTCAACATCTTGGAAGCGCCCAGCAATGAGGTCATGGCCAAGCTGGCCACCAGATTAAGCGCCCGGGGCAATTTCCAGACCCTCACCTTGGCCGCGATCACCATTGACGCCCTCATTGAGACCCTGAAGCAGAAGGAGCCTCCTTGGTAGCGCGTCAGGTGGTGGTATCTGGTGAAGCTAGCCCGCTCACGCAGTCTCAATTGAGCTAAGTTACTGGCAATACTGAATCTCGGCGTTGGGGAAGACGGCCACTTTGGCCTCCTTGCCGTGGGCTTGCGCCAGAACCTCCAGAACATCATCCCACCTATGTAAAAACATGGTCCTATCTGTGCTTCCGAACCAAGCCCGGCCGGCCAGGTCAGGATATTCGGTGTAGACGATGAGGCGGTTGACCTTCTCGGGGATTTTTCGCTCCCGCCGCAGCGGGCCCCAGATTGTTTCTCCGAAGGGTCCCAGCAAGTAATGGGTTACCTGCCCCTCAGGAGCATTGCCGATGAGGACGATGTCCCCACCCTCCGGCTTTACCGCGGTGTAGGCTGTGGGCAGTCCAATCCAGGCCTCGTTCGCCTTGGCGAAGGTATTGGCGATGACGATATCCTTATCCTTGAGCCTGGGCGTGAGATAGTGGGCTTTGGCCGCTTTGACCGCCGCGGCATAGGTGGGCTTCAGCGCCCCGGCAAAGATGGCCACCGTCTCGCCCCACATATTGACTAGGCAATTTATCAGCACATCCAGGCCGGCGAGGGCGGCCGCTTCCTCCATGTCAATGCGTGCTGGATTAGGGTCAAAGACGCCCATGCCGATGACCGATGGCCCCTGCTCCTGGGCTATCTTGAAGAACATCCGATGATTGTGCTCGGTGGTCTCAAAGGAGGTTACTCCAGGAAGGATGATTTTGCCCCCACCGCCGAAGCCGCTCCTGGGGTGGGGCACCACCGAACCAATGGCGATCTTAAGGTCACACCGCATCACCTCTTCATTGACATAGACCTTGGTGCCGAAGGTGTTGGTCATGCCCACGTAGGTGCAGTTGGCGAAGGGGTTGTGGTTATATACTGGGAACCTGGCAATGACCTCCTCGCCCAGCTTCTTGGCGAAGTCAAAGCGGTTCATCGCCCCGTGACAGCCGAGGGCGGCGATGAAGCGGATGCTATCATCGCTGATGCCGGCTTTGGCCAGCTCTTCCAGCACGAAGGGGACAATTTCGGCGGCTCTGGTTACCCGCGTCATGTCATCAAAGATGATGACTACCTCCTTTTTCCCCCTCGCCAGCTCCCGGATGGGCGGTGAGCCGATGAGGTTCTGGGTTACCGCGGCTTTAATCTGCTCTGAGGTTAGCGCCGGGCGGTCATAGCCAGCCATATAACCCATCTCCACCTGCCAGCCATTGGCTAGGGGTAGCTCCAGCACCTTGTTCCCGTACCAGGCCAGCTGCGGCAGCTTGAGTATACTCATGGTTTTTCCTCCCGAGGCGAAGAGCGCTATTTCATTATACCCTGACACTTTTGGGATGGAAAGGGAAGAGGACCGCGGGTTTTTGGGGAGCTATTGCAGGGTAGTGGTTAATGCCTTATACTAGGGGCGAAATTCGCTCTTTTATAGGAGGGAGAGTATGCCACACGGCTACATCGGCAAGATTTTAAGGGTTGACCTTTCCTCAGGGAGGGTAACCACCGAGGAGTTTCCAGAAAATTTTTACCGCCAGTATCTGGGTGGTGAGGGCTTTACCGGCTACTTTTTGCTCAAGGAGGTCCCGCCTCGTGTTGACCCCCTGGGGCCGGATAATAAACTCATCTTCGCCGCTGGGCCGCTCACTGGGGTGCCGGTGGGTGGTTGCGGACGGCATAGCGTGGGCGCCAAGTCCCCGCTCACCGGGGCATTCGGTGAGGCTGAGGCTGGGGGATACTGGGGCGCTGAGCTTAAGATGGCTGGCTTTGATGCCGTCATCGTGGAGGGAAAAGCGGAGAAGCCGGTTTACATCTTTATCCGAGATGGCGGGGCTGAGATCAGGGATGCCGCCCACCTCTGGGGGATGAGAACCCTGGAGTGTCAAAACACCATCCGAGAGGAGCTGGGTGACCCACTGATAAAGGTAGCTCAGATTGGCCCGGCCGGGGAGAAGCTGGTGCGCTTTGCCTGCGTCATCAATGACCTGGACGCCGCCGCCGGCCGGACGGGTATGGGGGCAGTTATGGGCTCCAAGAAACTCAAGGCAGTGGCCTGCCGTGGCCGTCAGCGTGTGTCTCTGGCTGACCCGGAGCAGGTGAAGGAGATCGGCACCTGGGTGAGGGATAATACCCCGATAATCCTCAAGGGGATGCATGACTTCGGCACCTCCCGGCTGGTTCCAGCCCTGAATAGCGCCGGAGGTTTGCCCACCCGCAATTTCCAGCTTGGCTCCATTGATGGCGCCGAGCAGATAAGCGGTCAGACCATGAAGGACACCATCCTCACCAGAAGGAGGGCTTGCTTTGCCTGCGCAGTGCAGTGCAAGCGGGAGGTGAAGGTGGATGAGCCCTACCTCGTTGACCCTCGCTACGGAGGCCCCGAATACGAGACGCTGGCTGCCCTGGGCTCCGATTGCGGCATCACTGACCTCAAGGCTCTGGCCAAGGCCAATGAGCTGGCCAACGCTTATGGCCTGGATACCATCTCCTGCGGGGCGGCCATCGCCTTTGCCATGGAGTGCTTTGAGAATGGGCTGGTTACCGCCAAGGATACCGGAGGGGTGGAGCTACGCTTCGGCAACGCTCAAGCCATGCTTCAGATGGTGGAGGAGATCGCGCTGCGGCGGGGATTTGGAGATGTCCTGGCGGAGGGGGTGGCCCGGGCGGCGCAGCAGATAGGCTCTGGGGCGGAGGCCTTTGCCCTGCACATCAAGGGCCAGGAGCTGCCCATGCACGAGCCCCGCTGGAAGCAGGGGATGGGCGTGGGTTACGCCATCTCCCCGACGGGGGCGGACCACTGCCATAATATCCATGACATCGCCTATACCGAGATGACGCCAATGCTGGAGGTGATGAAGGCGGTGGGCATACTTGAGCCCATGCCTCTTGATGACCTCTCCGCGGGCAAGGTGAGGCTGCTCAAATATTATTCTGAGTTCATCCATCTATTGAACTGCACCGTCTGCTGCTACTTTGTCATGTCGCTGGGGCTGATGGGGTTCGATCGGCTGACCCAGCTAGTGAGGGCGGTGACTGGCTGGGATACCACTTTCTTTGAGCTGTTAAAAGTAGGGGAGAGAGTGGTCAATCTGGCGCGGGTCTTCAACCTGAGGGAAGGATTTGGCGCCGAGGATGACAGCATGCCATCGCGCTTCTTCAGCCCCCATCCCTCAGGGCCGCTTAAAGTGGCGCTTGACCCCGAGGCTTTCCAGAAGGCCAAGGAGGCTTATTACGATATGATGGGCTGGCCTGGCGGCGTGCCTTCCCCGGGTAAGTTGGGGGAACTGGGTATTGAGTGGGCGCTACCGCTGCTAGCCCAAAAGTAGAAAAATTTTAAAGACCACTCAAAAGGAGATAATTATGCCGGGACGACTTTGGCAACCTTTTCGCTTGGGGCGGATGGAGCTCAAAAATCGCATAGTGATGCCTCCCATGGTGACCCAGTATGGCACTGACGATGGCCAGGTCACCGAGCGCGCCAAAAGCTACTATGAGGCAAGGGCCCGGGGTGGTGCCGGGCTGCTCATCGTGGAGGCCACCTATGTTCATTCGCGGGGGCAGGCTTTCCCCAACCAGTTGGGCTTAAGCGAGGATAGGTTTATTCCCGGCATGAGCGAGCTGGTGCAAGCGGTCCACCGGCACGGGGCCAAAATCGCCATCCAGCTCCACCATGGAGGACGGGAGGCCAAATCAGCGCTCACGGGGATGCCACCAGTGGCCCCATCGCCTCTGGCGGGATTGAGTGGGGAAGTGCCCAAGGAGCTCACGATTGAGGAGATCGCCGAAGTCGTCGGCTTTTTCGCTCAAGCCGCACTCAGGGCGAAAGAGGCCGGGTTTGATGGCGTGGAGCTCCATGGGGCACACGGTTACCTCATTGACCAGTTTCTTTCCCCCTTCTCCAACAGGCGCCGAGATAGCTACGGCAGTGATGTGCGCCGCCGGGCCCGTTTTCTCCTTGAGGTAATCAGGGCGGTCAGGGAATTGGTGGGGGAGGATTACCCGGTCTGGGTTCGGATGGACGGGCGGGAATATGGCAGGGATGAGGGGATAACGCTGGCCGATGCCCAAGAGACGGCGCGCCTGGCGCAGGAGGCTGGCGTGGCCGCCATCCATGTCTCCTGCTGGGGCCCCGCCGCGCCAACCAACCTTACCTCACCCACCTTCACCCCGGCGGTTATTGAGGAGCTGGCGGCGGGAATCAAACAGGCGGTGAGCGTCCCGGTAATCGCTGTGGGCAGGATCACTCCTGAAGCTGGCGAGAGGCTGCTGGAGCAGGGGAAGGCTGACCTTATTGCCATCGGCAAGGCGCTTCTCGCTGACCCTGAACTACCTAACAAAGTAGCTTCTGGGAGGCTGGAGGATATAACTCCGTGCATCGTCTGCATGGGATGCCGGGATGACCTGCGCTCCCCGGAGGTACTGGGGATAAGGTGTTCGGTGAACGCGGCGCTGGGCAGGGAGAGGGAAAGTGAGATTACCCCAGCAAAGAGGCCCAGGAAGGTCCTCGTCGTTGGCGGTGGCCCGGCGGGCATGGAGGCGACGAGGGTAGCTGCGCTGCGGGGACATAAGGTAACCCTCTGGGAGAAGCAGCCCCGATTGGGAGGGCAACTAGTTCAGGCGGCCATTCCCCCACATAAGGACCGCATCGCGCCCTTGGTTGAATACCTCAAGACGCAGCTGGAGAAGCTGGGGGTTCGGGTGGAGCTGAACAAGGAGGCCACCGCGGCGCTGATTGAGGAGTTTGCCCCTGAGGTGGTCATCCTGGCCACCGGGGTAAAACCGCTGGTTCCGGAGATTCCGGGGCTGGATAAAGCTCACGTCGTCCAGGCGGGTGATGTCCTGGAGGGAAGGGTAGCGGTGGGGAATAAGGTGGTGGTCATCGGTGGGGAGCTCGTGGGCTGTGAGACGGCGGAGTTCCTCGCCGAGAGGGGGAAGCAGGTCACCGTTATGCGGAGGGGGCCCGAAATGGCTCTGGGGGTGGGGCCCAGCCTCAGGGCTTTCTTCCTAAATCGGCTTACGCAGAAGGGAGTCACCCTGCTTCCCGGGGTTAGCTATCACGAAGTTACTGCTAGTGGCGTAGTGGTCACCACCAAGGAAGGTGCGAGGAAAACCATTGAGGCTGACACCATTGTTCTGGCCGCGGGCGCACTTCCTGACCAAAGGCTTTATCAGGAGATCAAAGGCAAGGTGGCTGAGGTTCACTGTGTTGGGGATTGCCTCAAGCCACGAACCATACGCGATGCCATCGCCGAAGGCTTTGGCGTCGGTCTGGCAATATGACTAAGCAGAGGGCGAAGGAGGTGTATCATGGCCAAGCAAGCGGTCAGCGTGCCCTGGGCGCTTTCTGGAATTCCCTATTCTCCCGGGATGAGGGCGGGAGACTACATCTTTGTCTCGGGGCAGGTGGGGCATGTGGATGTCAAGGGCAATAGGGTAGAGGGTATAGAGGCCCAGACTAGAACAGCTCTGGAAAAGGTGAAGGGGGTGCTCGAGGCGGCTGGGGCGTCTTTGGATGACGTAGTGAAAACCACCGTCTTTCTGGTCAGGGCTGATGACTTCGCCAAGATGAATGAGGTGTATAAGAGCTACTTCCGAGGGGACCTCCCCTCACGCTCCACGGTGGTGGTGGCGGCTCTGGTGAGGCCCGAGATGCTGGTTGAGATTGAATGCATCGCCTACCATCCCAGATGAAGATAAGGGGTGCTGGCGATGAGTCGAATCATTGACTGGTTTCTGCGCTTGTGGCTGCAAAAACTCAGATACCGGTGGTCCCGGTTGCGGCGCAAGTGGTTTGAGGCCAAATATTTGAGGCAGACCCTGCCCACGCCCAGCTCTTTAAGTGATATTGTAGCTTACCTAGCCCAGGTAACCTGGACCATGGACGGCCCCCTTCATCTCTTTGATGCCATCAGCTATCCCCAAACAGTCTGGGCCAAGAAAAAGGATGATTGTGATGGGTTTGCCATCTTGGCGGCGGCACTGCTTGAGCAGTGGCAGCCAAGCTCGAGACCAGTGCTGCTAACAGCCATGCTCCGGCCGATGCGGCGCAGCCATACCGTCTGTGCTTTTTCGGCACCTGATGGAGGGCTGTGGTTCTTCGACAATAATTTGCTGCGCCAGGGGGATTTTCAGATCTATGCTGACGTCGTGGCAGAGTTTAAGGGCGAGGCGAGGCTAGTCTGCTGGGATGTGGTGGAGCCCACTACGCTCCAGACGCTGGAATTTCACCGGGCGTGACAGTTCCTTGACAAAGGCACTTCATCCGCTTAAAGTATCAATTGCTGCATGATATCGGCGGGCACAGGATTTCACTTTAAAAGGGGGATGACGCCATGGTTCTAACGCAGACAAGCCAATATCTCATCCGGGATGGCCTGATCAAGCTTCTTGAGATCAAAGATGCTGACATTCGCCTCATGACCCTGCGTCAGGCCCGGGATGCGGTGGATAAGGGCGTTCACATCGGTGGCGCTTTTTCGGCGGTGATTCCTCTGGTGGCGCTTTTCTATGGCGGGATGGCGCGGTTTGACATCACCAACCCGACGCGGCGCGGGCAGGACATGTTCGTTCTGAGCAAGGGACACGCGGTGGCGTCTATGGCCTCTATTTACGCGGACTTGGGCTATTTTGACCGCTCCGTGCTCCAGAACTCTCGCTCTGAGGAGAGCATCCTCAATGGTCATCCCGGCCCAATCCTGCCCGGCGTTCACATCTCAACTGGGCCGCTGGGCCAGGGGTTGGGCGTCGCCCAGGGGTTTGCCCTGGTGGGCAAGATGAGCCCCAAATTTGATGTCTTCTGTCTTACCGGCGATGGGGAGCTGCAGGAGGGGATTATTTGGGAGGCGGTCATGTTCTCCGCCTATAAAAAGCTGGATAACCTCTGCGTCTTGGTTGACAAAAACTCGGGACAATTGGATGACACCAAGCAGCTGGTTCACCCCCTGCCTGAGCTGGATAAGAGGTTTGCCTGCTTTGGCTGGCGGGTCTTTAACGTGGATGCTACGCAATATGGCCCGGTGTTGGCCGCGCTCGAGGAGTTCAAATATTCTCCTCGGGAGGGAAAGCCCACGGTCATCATCTGCCGGACGCGGAAGGGCTTTGGCGGGGCTTCAGACTTTATGGTAAAGCACAAGGTGGTCATGCCAGACGCGGTGGCCGAACAGGAGATGGCGCTGCAAGAGCGAAAGCGAGCGGCCCGGGTGGCCGAGTTTCTTGATTTCTTTGCTGGACTAGGGGATGCGGAGGATGGTGGCATGGTTCGGGAGAGGCTGCTGAGAGCGGCCAAGGAGATGAACCTGGATATTGTGCTTAAAGAGGGCAAAGCCAGTGAGGTTAAACCACTGGCGGTGTCGGTGAAGACAAAGCGGGCCCCCAGCCGAAACAAGAAGGTGGAGTATGACGCTGGGGAGCTTCCCAAGCTGGAGAAGGGGAAGGAGTACGCCTGCAGCGGCGTGGTCACCCAGGCGATGAAGGTCTTTGCCCGTGACCCGAAGGTGGTCTCCATTGATGCTGACCTGGCCTCAAGCAGCGGCCTTGAGGCTGGCGTTGCCTACGTGGATATGACTCGGGCGCTCAATGTGGGCGTGGCCGAGCCCAACATGATGGCCATCGCTGAGGGGTTTGCCGCCATGGGCTTCAACGCCTGGTGCAGCACCTTCGGCCCCTTCTTTGACTGGAGGGTGCTGCGCAGGATCGCCATCGGCTATGAGGAGCGCCTGCAGGCGATGGCCATGAAGGACGGATGGCTCAGTGAAGGGCATGGACTTGACATAACATTCTTATCCACCGTGCCCAATTTTGAGCAGAACACCAATGGCGCCACGCACATGTCCAATGATGACGTCCTGATATTGGGCGGCATCGCGCATCTGAAAGTTATTGATATCTCCTGTCCCAATCAATTGATAGCGGCGATGCGGTGGGTTATGGAGGGAAATAGAGGGCTGGTCTACATGCGGATGGAGCGCGGTGCCATGCCGGTGATTTACGATGCTGACCTACAGTTTGAGTATGGCAAGGGTTACTTCCTGAAGGAAAGCTCGGCTGATAAGGCAGTGATTATCAGCAGCGGACGTGGGGTTCACGAAGCGCTGGCCGCGGCCAAAGAGCTTGAGTCATCGGGCATCGCCGTGGCGGTGGTGGATATGCCCTCCATTGACGAGAAGCTTTTGCTTGAGCTCTATAACTCAGGGAAATTGCTCGTCATTGCCGAGCAGAACAACGGCTATATTTGGTCTGAGTTCCAGAAAATCCTCTTCAAGGCGAATGGCTCAATTGACGCTACCAAGCTCGTGCCCATCAACACCCTGGATAGCGAACGGCGCCCTCAATTTATCCACTCGGCGACATACCAGCAGCTACTACGTCGCTTTGGGCTCTCGCCAGCGCAGCTGGCGGAGACGGTAAGGCAAAAATTGGCTAAGGGCTAGCTAGGCAAATATCTCTTGGGGAACTTGGCCACGACGGTGTAGTTGGGGTCAACCACGTTGCCGATGCGCATCGTCCCCACCTGGGAGATGACCTGAAAGGCTTCCCATCGCTCAAAACCGTAGTCGCTGACTAGCCATTTGACCATCTCAACTTGGGCGATGCGGACGCAGTCCATCAGCGGGCGAGCGCTGCCGGTGGTCATCAGGTGCGTCTCATCCTCCAGACGGGGCCACTCAATGCTTCTACCTTTCAGCACATCCAGCCTGATGGTCACCTCGGCGGTGGTCTCCAGTGCCACCCCGCAGAGCTCGCCATCCCCTTGGGCGGCATGGACGTCACCAAAGGCAAAATAAGCCCCGCGCACCCATACCGGCAGATATAGCGTGGTGCCCTCTTTCGTCTCCACGCAATCCATGTTGCCACCGTATTCACCGGGGGTGAGTGATGGCTCAACGCGGCCAAAGCGGGGTGCCACCCCAATGGAGCCGAGAAATGGATGCAGCGGAATCTCAATCCGTTTTAGTTTGCTCTTTTCAAGCTCCAGAATGCCCACCTGGCGCTCCAAGTCCAGTTGCCAGTCAAACTTTCTCTCCGGCACCGGTTCGTTAAGCAGTAGCTCCTGGCCTGGCACCTCCCCGGTGAGGCAGCCGAAGCGGGCCCTATGCCTTGACCAGGCGCAGTCGCGGTTGAGCCTGATTTTCTCAATGGTTACCGCCAATATATCGCCGGGCTCAGCTTCCTTAATATAGATTGGCCCAGCCAGGGGATTGCGTTCGCAGAGAAGGGTGGCCTCGCTTTTTGGTTTCTGGGCCTCGGGCATGGGTGCCATCTTATTATCGAAGCCACCGGCGTCGCGCGTGGCGGCTACCACCGTATCGCCGCTGCTGACGATTAGCGCCGGCTCATTGGGCCCAAAGGTGTAGTGATAAATCCGTGGCTCAAGGATGTGAATAGTCTTCTTCATCTTGTTCTCCTTAAATAAACATAAGGGAAAGCGCTTTACGGTATGCTCTGAACCTCCTCAAAGGAGGGCTCGTGCATCGGGATGAGGATATCAGCCAATTTTTTGATGCGGAGGGCGCTCTCATAGGCGTCAATGGCATTCAAGTGCGTGCCTGGGGTGATCACCGGCATGAATTTACGGACTTCTTCTGGAGGGGTGAAGTTCTCCATAATACAGCAGAACCCGGTGATGACTGCTTTGCCCTGGTTGGTATTGATAGCCACCGCCTGCGTCCCCGGCGAGTGACCGGGGGCGGGAACAAGTTCAATCCCGGGAGCAACCTCATATTGGCCGTTGATGAGGACAAAATTTAAGCCCTCTAGCAGCTCCCTTTTATAGCTGGCGCCGGTCAGAGGGTGCGGGGAAAGGGCAAATTTCAATTCTTCCTCGGTGACCAGCACCTTGGCATTGCGGCACTTGTGCGTATTAGCGCAGTGGTCCCAGTGGAGGTGGGTCTGAATAACTAGGTCAATGTCATCCGGTTTCAGGCCCAGGCTGGCCAGCGCCTCTTCAAATGACATTATCCTCTCTGCGGGAAAGCCCCGGTAGCTTATCGCCATCTCGGCATCGGCGCCAGTATCAACCAAGATATTTTGCTCAGCGTCCTCAATATACCAGCAGTAGACCGGGGCCTGGAGCTTGGTGCCGTATTTGTGGCGGTAGGTGAGAATGCCCATGTCCAGCTCCATTTTGAATAATGGGAGCGGTCTGATGCGGTAGGTCTTCACGGTTTTTCTCCCCTCCTTATCTTGCCCTTGGCGGGCTTGGTCTCTAGCCCTCTAGATTATACTACAATTGACCCTTCTGGAGCGCCTGTTTCTCTAGAGCTGATGCCACCACCGAAATATGCTATAGTTAAACTAACTAACTTGTGGAGAGGGTTATGTCTAGAGGTTTGGATAAGCAGGCGAAGAAGGAAGTGATGAAGGACATCATCCGCCGATTGCATCAGGGTCTATCGGTTGAGGAGGCAAAGGAGAGGTTTGAGAGGGAGGTGGGGGATATCAGTTCAACGGAGATCGCCGAGGTAGAGCAGGCCCTCATCAATGAGGGGCTTTCCCCGGAGGAGATCAAGAAGTTCTGTAACGTGCACGCTTTGCTCTTTCAATCGGCTCTGGAAAAGGCCGCTGCCGAGGAGACGTCCCCCTTTCACCCGGTATATCTTTTTAAACAGGAAAACCGGGAGATTGAGAAGCTCGTTGACTCGCTTAAGGAGGCGTTGGCGAGGAGGGGGGAGTATAAGCTACCTTCGCTCAAGGCGAAGCTGAAGGAGCTACTAGTCAAACTAAAGGGAATTGAGACCCACTATGAGCGGAAGGAGCAGTTGCTCTTCCCCTTCTTGGAAAAACAAGGGTTCATGGGGCCCTCCAAGGTGATGTGGGGGAAGGACAATGAGGTCAGGGAGCTATTGAAGGCAGCTTTAGGCGCCCTTGACGACATCACCAATGAAGAAGAGCTTTCGGCCTATACCGAGAAAACCTTAAATCCGCTGATGGAAGAGATACTGGGGATGATTTTCAAGGAGGAGAACATCCTCTTCCCCACCTCCTTGGAGAAATTGAGCGCCAGCGACTGGGTGGAGATACTGAGAGAGAGCGATGAGGTGGGCTACGCTTTCATCCAGAAGCCGGCGGAGACCGAGGTTCTGATGCAGGACCTAGAGAGGGCGCTTCTGGAGGAGCCCGTGTTTCAGGATAACGGCGTTCGCTTCCCCACTGGGACGATAGGGTTAAATGAGTTAATGTATCTGCTCAATACCTTGCCGGTGGACCTGACCTTTGTGGATAAGGATGACACGGTCAGGTATTTCTCCGAGAGCAAGGGCAGAATCTTCCGCAGGACGAGGTCGGTCATCGGGAGGAAGGTGCAGAATTGTCATCCTCCACAGAGTGTGGAGGTGGTGGAGAAAATATTGACCTCCTTCAAGGAGGGGAAAAAGGACTGCTATGATTTTTGGCTGAACTTACAGGGGCGGCTGGTCTACATCAGGTACTTTGCCGTGAGGGATAAGGATGGGCGTTATCTCGGGACGCTTGAGGTTACCCAGGACGTAACTGACATCAAAAAGCTGGAAGGGGAGAAGAGGCTGCTTGATGAAGGAGATTGACCTGAAGAAAAGCGTTTATGAGCTGACCGAGGCCTACCCTGAGCTTATCGGGATTCTGAAGGACTTAGGGTTCTTGGGTGTGGCCAACCCAGTGGTGAGGCAAACGCTGGGAAGGATGACCACCATCCCTCAGGGCTGCCAGAAGCAGGGCAAGGACTTAAACCAAGTGATAGAGAGGCTGCGGGAAGAGGGATTCAAGGTGATATCCTGAAAGCTCCAGGTTTGATTCGTTAGGAAATTCTTTCCACCTTGAGCAGGTTGGTCGTCCCGGCGACACCAAGGGGAATCCCGCCGGTGATGACGATGAGGTCTCCCGGTCTGGCCAACCCCTGCTCCTTGGCCAGCTTGGCGGCGGTGCTGAAGAGCTCGTTCACCGAGGATGAGGCGCCTATCTGGAAGGCCTGAACTCCCCAGAAAAGCTGCACCTTTCCGCATACCGTCTGGTTGCTGGTGATGGCCAGAATGGGTGCCTGGGGGCGGTATTTGGACACGCGCTGCGCGGTGCTGCCAGACTCGGTGAAAGCGACGATCGCCGCCGCTCCCAGCCGGTTGGCGCTAAGACAAGCATTGTAGGCGATGAGTTCATCAGTTTGAGGCTCAAGCCAGGCACTTCTTTCCATCAGCATGCCCTCATAGGGAAGTTGCCCATCCGTCTCCTGGGCGATCTGCGCCATCATTCTGACCGCTGGAATCGGGTATTTCCCGATGGAGGTCTCCGCCGAGAGCATGATGGCATCAGTGCCATCAAAGATGGCGTTGGCGACGTCGGTGACCTCAGCCCGGGTGGGGCGGGCGGCGTTTACCATTGACTCCAGCATCTGGGTGGCGGTGATCACTGGCTTACCCACCCGGTTGCATTTCTTGATGATCTCCTTCTGTATCAGGGGCACTCTTCGCAGCGGAATGTCAACGCCCAGATCCCCACGGGCCACCATGATGCCGTCGCTAGCTTGCAGCAGCTTATCAAAGTTGGCCACAGCCCTTCCCTGCTCTATTTTGGTGATGATGGGAATATGGCAATTTTTCTCCTCTAGGATGGCCCTGGTCTGCATCACGTCTTGCGGGTCATGGACGAAGGAGAGGGCGATGTAATCCGGCCGCTGTGTAATGGCGAAGTCAAGATGCTCCCGGAGGCGGTCGGTGATGAAGGGCGTTGAAGCGACTATGCCCGGCACGGCTATGCCGCGGCCCTGAACGAGCACCCCACCGGTGACCACCCGGCACCTCGCCTCAGCCGCGCTCACGCTCAGTACCTTGAGCTGTATCGCCCCGTCATCAAGAAGCAGTTTCGCCCCCACCCTGACATCCTGAATGAGGGTGGGTATATTTACCGGCATTACTTTGTCATCACCCTCTATCTGCCTTGCGGTGATAGTTACCTCAGTTCCCCTTTTGAGCCGCGCTGAGCCACCGCGCAGTTTGCCGATGCGGTACTTGGGCCCTGGTATGTCCATGAGGATCGCCACCGGCGCGGAGAGACGCTTGGCTATCTCCCGTATGGTTTTGACATAGCGGGCATGCTCACGGTAGCTCCCGTGGGATAAGTTGAGCCTGGCGATGTCCATCCCGGCCCTGATGAGACGCTCGATAATGGCCGCGGAGGCGCTCGCCGGGCCTATGGTGCAGATTATTTTGGTTCGCCTCTTGGGTAACTTAGCGTATGGCATGGCTAGCCTTTATATGGTAGGCAATTGCTACTGGCATTGCAAGTGAAGCCCCGTTTGACGCTTGAGGAGATAGTAATTTATTATGGTGGGAAAGCTGGGGACTTGCTTTATATGGGAAAGAGAAGGGATAGAGAAGAGGCTGCCTTGCCTGGGAAGGAAGACGGTTATTTAAGCCGGGGAACGCTGGGGCTTTTGCTCGCCGGAGTCTTTCTCACCTCATTTGGACTACTCGCCTTTGAGATAACCCTGGCCAGGCTCCTCTCGGTGTTGCTCCTTTACCACTTCGTCTTCGCCGTCGTCTCTCTGGCCCTGCTCGGGCTGGGGGTGGGTGGCATCTTTGTCCATCTTTTTTGGCCGCGGATGCCAACCGGAGACAGCCGGTTTGCTTTGCTAGCGCTTGTGGCCAGCCTGACTGCGCTGGCCATTCCCGTTTCCGTGATACTCATGGTTCAGGTTGGCTACTTGAATAGCGCAGCAAACAACATCCTGCTCTACTGCTTTCTCCTGTTTATCCCCTTTTTCTTAACTGGGGTGCTCTTGAGCCAGGTCTTCCGCATGTTTCCCGAGTTAAGCGCCCGGATTTATGGTGCTGACCTGGCTGGGGCTGCCATCGGCTCCCTCGGGGTTATTCTTCTTCTCGATGCCTTAGGGGGGATAAACGCCAGCTTTCTCCTCGGTCTGGTGGTGGCCGTGGCGGCGCTCATTTTCGCGGTGAAGGTGCTCAAGGAGAACCTCAGGCGGGCGATGATAGCTATTACTAGCTTTCTAGTGGTCGCCGCCCTACTGGGGGCAAATCTGAGCCTTGGCTACCTTTCGGATATGCCCATCGCTGGCGCTAGCCCAGATAAGGAGATCCGCCGGGCTCTATCCGAGCCTGGCTCTCCGGCGAGAATAATCGAGACGAGGTGGAGTGCTTTCGGGCGCACCGACCTCGTGGGGTTCACCGGTCGTCCTCAGCTGATGAATATTTACATCGACGGCACCGCGGGAACGCCCATGTATCAGTTCAGCGGTGATTTGGCTAATCCGGGAGATATGGTTGAAAGGCTGAAGACTGGCTTTACCGGCTATTTCCCCTTCTTTTTCCTGAAGGAGGAGGAAAGGGATAATGCCCTCATCATCGGGCCGGGTGGTGGCCGGGACGTGCTTCTGGCGCTGATGGGAGGGGTTGACCAGATCATGGCGGTTGAGGTGAACAAAGACCTAGTGGACATTGTGCGGGAGTATGCCAGCTATAATGGCGGTATTTACACCGGCTTTCACAATGTGAAGGTGGTGGTTGATGAGGGGAGAAATTTCCTCAAGCGCCAGAAGGAGAAGTATGACCTCATCATGCTCAGCCTCCCGGTTACCCAGAGCAGCCGGAGCCTGGAGGGATACGCTCTCACCGAGAGCTTCCTCTTTACCACCGATTCCATCAATGACTATTTAGAGCACCTGACCGACGAGGGGCGTCTGGTGGTGGTGGCCCATGATGACGTCACCATGTGGAAGTTGCTTTCCATTTCCTTAAAGGCGCTTGAAGAGAGGGGCGTCAGCAATACCGCCGCCTTCAAGCAGATTTATATGCTGGGCTTGAGCTCGGCCAATATCTATCCTCTCTTCGTGCTGAAGAAAACGCCCTTTTCCCCGGCTGAGATATTGCCCAGACACGAGAAGATGCTTGAGCTAGGCTATGACCCAACGCTCTCCTACTTCCCTTACCTGGAGCAGGTGGGGATGGTGAACCCGTTGCTTTTGGCCTTGAGCCGCGGGAAGGTGAGTCTGACTGACGTGGCCAGAAATATGGCCCGAGAGCTAGGACTGGATATCAGCCCAGCGAGCGATAACAGCCCCTTCTTCTACAAAATTGGCCTGGGGCTGCCCACACCCGTGGCTATCGTCCTCTGGCTCTCGGTGGCCATGATGCTGCTGGTGCTCTTTGGCCCACCCTTGTACCGGAGGTGGCGCCCGCTCCGGGGGGAAACCAGCCAGAGTAAAGTGCCTAGCTCTGGTCCCGGCTTGCTCAAATTTGTGGTGCTCTTTTCCATGCTGGGTATCGGGTTCATGCTGGTGGAGATATCGCTCATCCAGAAGTTCATCCTCTACCTTGGCCAGCCGGTGTTATCCATGGCTGTCCTCTTATTCTCGCTCCTTGTCGGGGCTGGTCTGGGCAGTATTTATAGCGGGCGCCTGGCTCCAGAAAGGCTGACCCGAGGCATAGCCAGCGCCGCGCTGGCCATTGTGGCGGTGATAACGGCCTATACTTTTCTCCTCTCCCCCATCTTCAACCAGCTTCTGGGGACAGCCTTGGGCGTGCGTCTATTGGCGATGGTGGTCATGCTGGTCCCGCTGGGCTTTCTCATGGGATTCCCCTTCCCCCTGGGGATCAGGGTGCTCAGGAGGATGAAGATGGAGGGGCACATCCCGTGGATGTGGGGCATCAACGGGGTGGGCTCGGTGCTGGGCTCGGCGCTGACCATCGCCGTGGCCATAGGTTTTGGGTTTACCCAGGCGCTTCTGCTCGGGGCGGGCTGTTACCTCGTTGTCTTCTTGACCTTCCGCAGGCGCACTCTTAGGGGAGTTTAACTCTTGACAGGGCTTGCAGAAAGCCGATATACTTCTATAAATCAATCAAAGATTCCCTCCCGCTCTTGACAAAATGGGGAAAGGGCCGATATACTCGGCCTAATGCCCTTGAGAGTAATGGTCTTGACAAAACCATGCTGACAATATAGTATGATGAGGCGGGTTCTGTTACCCTTCTCGCATAACTCGAAGTCCAAGGGAAGTGCCCAAAAAAGCAAGGTGAAGGAGGTGGTCGATTTCAGCGTAGTCGGATTTTGTGATGGTTTGGTTTGACTCTTAGTGTAAGAGGAGGTAAATAGGTGAAGAAGAAAGGATTAATTATTACGATAGGGCTGGTCATAATCATGAGCTTGGTGGCCGCCTGTGCCGCGCCAGCGCCTGCACCTGCACCGGCACCAGCACCCGCACCGGCACCGGCGCCAGCACCGGCACCAGCACCATCACCGGCGCCAGCACCGGCTCCATCGCCAGCACCTGCACCGGCACCAGCACCCGCACCGGCTCCAGCTCAGCCAGCCGAGGTATTCAAGTGGGTTGTCCAGCAGCATGCTGGCGCTGGCTCCACCTTCCACAAGGGGTGGACTTGGTTCACTGAGAACCTGGAAGTGGCCAGCGGTGGTCAGCTCGAGCTCCCTCTGCACTCTGGTGGCGAGATCGTTCCTTCAATGAAGGAGCTTGACGGCATCAACGAGGGCGTGCTCGATATGGCCAGCACCTGCACCATGTACTGGAGAGACCGGTTTGGCCCCGCGGCCAACCTGTTCACCTACCAGATTGCCGGCCTTTCTCCAACGGAGCAATTCTTCTGGATGAACCTCGAGGGGATGGACCTGCTCCGCGAGATGACCAAGGACTACAACGTGACCTTCGTCGGCGGCACCGTCACTGTACCCGAGATCTTCATCAATACCAAGAAACCGCTCAGCTCACCTGAGGATATCAAGGGCCTGAAGCTCAGAACCGCCGGCGATGACGGCACCATCTTCACCCAGATGGGCGCCTCAGTGGTGACGCTCAGCACCGAGGAGACCTACGAGGCAGCCATGCGCGGCGTAATCGATGGCTTCCAGCTCAGCTCTCCAGGCTATGACTGGTCGATAGCGTCCTACGAGGTTATCGACTACGTCTACCTGGGTCCGGAGCGCCAGCCATGCGAATGGCAGCCCATCATGGTCAACACTGACTCCTGGAACGAGCTTCCCGACAGCCTGAAGATGCTCATCACCGAGACGGGCAAGGCCTTCGCCATGGAGTACTACCAGTTCATGACCCAGCGCGACCTCGAGGCTATCCCGAAGTTCCGGGAGAAGGGCGTTACCGTAACCTTCATCCCGCAGTCGATCTCTGACGAGATGGTCAAGCGGGCTGCTGACCTCTACGCCAAGTACGCTGCGGAGGACCCGTTCTTCGACAAGGTCTACACCTCGATCGAGAACTTCAAGAAAGCCTACCGCGACGCCTGGAAGCGCATGTAGTCTTCCCAAGAAGTCCCCTGCTTCGGGAGCTCCCGAAGCAGGGGACTTCAAATTCAATGAGAACGGAAATAGATGAAAAAAGTCTGTAAGTTCATTGATAACGTCAGCGAGTGGGGGGGGAGAACGGCGCGATGGCTATCCCTCGTGATGATATTGGTGGTGGTCTTTGAGGTCTTCATGCGCTATGTCCTCAACGCGCCGACGCCGTGGGGCTATGAGGTTGCCCTCTTTTCTGGGGCAGCACTTTATGCCCTAGGTTACTCCTACGCGGAGCGGCACCGCTCCCATGTTCGGGTAGATGTCTTCTATATTCACATGCCTCCTCGCATGAGGGCACTGGCCGATACCATCGGTGGCTTCATCTACTTTCTCCCCACCATCGCCTTTGTTGCCTATGCTTCCTTTGATAGGATGCTCTGGTCTTGGAAGATCCACGAGAAGAGCGTGGAGGGCTTCTGGTACCCGCCGCTATATCCGCTCCGTACCGTGATTTTCATCGGCTGGACGCTGCTGCTCCTGCAAGGCCTGGTCACGCTCACCCGTAGCGTATATCACGCGGTGAAGGGGAGGTCTCTATGATTGACCTTAGTCCTGAACTGATCACCATCATCATGCTTGGCGGCGTCCTAGTCTTGGTTCTGAGCGGCTTTCCCCTGGCCTATGTCATCGGGTTTCTGGGTTTGATCATCGGCATCGTGGTCTGGGAAGAGGCGGTAGGCCAGATGTTCTATTTGCGCACCTACCATCTGATGATGAACTACGTGCTGCTGGCGGTGCCCCTCTTCGTTTTCATGGGCTCGATGCTGGAACGCTCCGGGATAATAGAGCGGCTCTATGACTCGCTCTATCTTTGGCTGGGGGGTTTTCGTGGCGGGCTGGCGGTGGTTACCGTCATGGTGGGCACGGTTATGGCAGCCACCGTGGGCATCATCACCGCCTCGGTAACGCTGCTCACCTTGGTGGCCCTGCCCTCGATGCTGAAGCGCGGCTACAGCAAGAGCTTTGCCGCCGGCGCCTGCACCGCGGGTGGTATCCTGGGCATCCTCATCCCGCCCAGCATCATGATCGTCATCTACGGGCCGATGGCGGAGGTATCGGTGGGCAAGATGTTCTTCGGCGCCTTCATCCCTGGCTTCATCCTCTCCGCCTTCTATGTCACCTATATCGCCATACGTAGCGCCATCCAGCCGGAGATCGCCCCGCCGGTGCCTGTGGAGCAGCGAGCGGTTCCTTTCCTCAAAAAGACGTGGATGCTCGTTGTCTCGCTGGTCCCGCCAGCCATCCTCATCTTCTCCGTGCTGGGGGTCATCTTCTTCGGCATCGCACCGCCGACTGAGGCTGCCGGCGTTGGCGCCTTCGCCGCCACCTTGCTCACCCTCGCCTACCGCAGGTTGAATTGGCCGGTTTTAAGGGAAGTGATGACGACGACGCTGAGGCTCTCCGGCTTTATCTTCCTCGTCGGCACCATGTCCTTCGCCTTCACCGGCGTCTTCCTGGGTGCTGGTGGAGGAGAGGTGGTGACGGAGTTCATCTTGGGCGTACCTGGTGGTAAGTGGGGTGCCTTCGGCGTCATCATGTTCATCGTTTTCCTTCTCGGCTTCTTCATTGACTGGATCGGCATCCTCTTCATCATGGTGCCCATCATCACCCCCATCTTTGAGACGCTCGGCTTTGATCCGGTCTGGGCTGCGGTTATGGTATGCGTCAACCTGCAGACCTCCTTCATGACGCCACCCTTTGCCATGGGAATATACATCTGCCGAGGCGCAGCCGACCCATCGCTAGGTGTAACCGTGGCCGACATCATCCGGGGCGTCATCCCGTATGTTCTCATCGTTCTGGTAGTTCTGGTGCTGCTGACGCTCTTCCCGGATCTCATCACCTGGCTGCCGGGCAAGATGATAACGCGGTAAGGGGGACAATTTAAGACGCAAGCAAATAAGGAGCGGCACTGTTTTAAGCTCTACTAGAGGCGAAGGCAGTGCCGCTACTTTGTGTATTGTAAAGTGAAAAGAAAGAGCTAATTAGGGCGGTGTCTGGTTGACAAGCCCGCCTCTTTTCCTTACTATGCTATCAGCCGCCTGCCCCTGGCCCGGCAGCAAGCCCTGGCTGGACAGGGAATCCCGAAAGGTGGCACTTCAGAGTTTCGGTAAATCAGGAGGTGGGACATCATAACGCTTCAAGGGAAGGTCAAGAAAGGTATTGTCCTGGCGGCTGGTGATGGTGACCGTCTGGGTCAGCTGACCATCACCTGTCCCAAGGTTCTGCTGCCGCTGAATGACGGAGCACTATTGATCAGTTATCCCATCAGGGCACTGGCTGCTGGCGGTATTACCGATATCGCGGTGGTGGTTGGTTATCTGGGGGATAAGGTGCGGGAGGCGCTGGGTGATGGCAGCAGCTTTGGGGTCAGCCTGGAATACATCAATAACTCCGATTATCTGGGAGGCAATGCCGTCTCAGTGTACCGAGCTAGGGAGTGGGTGCGGGGAGAGCCGGTCATTTTGTGTATGGGAGACCACCTGATTGATGGGGAGATAGTGAAGCGTCTTCTGGGGAGAGAAAACTTGAACGAGACACTCTGCGTTGACTATGCGCCGGCGCTTCACCATGAGCTGGCTGAGGCGACCAAGGTGGTCATTGATGGGGATGGTGGTATCAAGGATATTGGCAAGGACCTGGCACATTGGGATGCCCTTGATACCGGGGTATTTCTTCTCACCGAGAGCTTCTTTCAGGCTCTGGAGGAGCTCATTCAGGAGCGTGGCAGCGATGTTGAGGTCAGTGATGTCATTCGCTTCCTGGTGGGCCGGGGACACCGTTTTGATACCTGCGATGTTACTGGCTGCTTCTGGGCGGACTTAGATACCGAGGGAGATTTAGACCTGGTGGGGAGGTAGGGGATGGGAGCTGTGTATGATGGCTACGTTTCCAGGTACCTCAACCGCCGGATATCAGAGCCGATAGCTTTATTGCTGGCGAAGACGAAGCTAACGCCCAATCAGATGACCTGGGTGGCCTTCGGCATCGCGCTGCTCTCTTTTGTCAGTTTCACTTTGGGCCACAATATCATCGCTGGCATCTTGGTCCAGCTATCATCCATCGCTGATGGCGTGGATGGGGGGCTAGCCCGGCTCAAGAACATGGCCTCAGAGTTCGGCGGCTTTTTGGACTCCGTGCTTGACCGGTACGCGGATATCCTGATAGTGCTGGGACTCACCCTGTGGTCACTATCACATGAGACATACCCAGGTATCTGGCTAGCTGGCCTCCTGGCGGTCAGTGGCACCATCTGCATCAGCTATACCCGGGCCCGCATTGGCCCAAATCATCGCCATCTCTTCGATAGAGGGCTCAAATCTCTGGCCTCGCGCGATGTCAGGCTCCTCTTGATAATGCTCGGCGCGGTCATCGGGCAGGCCTATCTCTGTCTTGTCCTCATCGCCGCCTTGACCAACCTGGTGGTTTTCTACCGGCTGATCTACATGTATATCTACCTGGGGCGCAGAGGCGGTGAGGCTGAGCCTGTCTCGCAGGGCGGCGGAGCCCTGTGAGAATAGCATCAATTTTGTTTTCTTATTCTGGGCATCTTGAGTGCAAGTGGTGATTATCCAGTGTGATTTTGATGGCACCATCATCGAGAACAACCTTAGTATTCTGCTCCGGGAGAATTTCGCCCGTGGCGATTGGCGGAAGATCGAGTCAGACTATCTTTCTGGCCGCCTGACTGTGGAGCAGAGCAATAAGCTGCAGTTTGCCCTGATTAAGGAGCCTGAGGAGAAATTGAGGAAGTTCGTTCTCCAGCATGTTGAGCTGAGGGCAGGCTTTGTCGAGTTTGTCAGGTATTGTCAGGAGAAAGGTATTCAATTTGTCATCGTCAGCAGCGGACTGGATTTTTACATCGAGCCCGTGCTGGAGGATATTGGCTTACTGGGCTTGGAACTGTATTGTGGGCAAGCTTCATTTACCGAGAACGGCATTGAGGTAACTTACCGCGACCCTGAGGGTAATATCGTCACCGAGGGGTTCAAGCAGAAATATCTGGCCTGGCTGAAACAAAGGGGTGGAGAGATTATCTACATCGGGGATGGGCTCTCAGACCTGGAGGCGGCGCGTCAGGCAGACCATGTATTTGCCACCGGCCATCTCTTAAATTTACTCGGCCGCGCCTCAGTCAGTTGCCATGGATTTTCCGATTTCCATGACTTACTGCGCCAGGTCCGTCTCCTTCACTAATTGATTACCGTTGAATGGCCTGTTTTATTAACTGGTTGTATTCTCCCCAGACCTCGGCGGCTGGTTTGGAACGGAATCCTGGCCCTGGGTCGCTCGGTAGGTGAATATAGCTATAATCTCTCCCCAGAACCAGTTCAATATAGCCCCGTTCGGCCACTGACTGCATAAAAGCGTTGGCCAAGCGCTCGTGCTCGCCGAGGTCGATAGTATAATCTTCCGATTTCTTCACTACCAGATATGGCTCGCTAACACTCTTGCCACTGGCAGCGCCTTTTATCGTGCTGTAAGTAAACCACATGGCCAGTGGCACCTGATAATGGTCATAAATTTGTTTGGCCTGGCTATCAAGCAGACGGTCAAAGGCTGCCTTCATCTCGGCAACGTTCGCCTCTGATGAGACGCCTAGGTCTTCTTGACTGAAGCCTGGGTCAAGCAAGTCCAAGTTGGAGAAGTAGGTCATCTCTATCCCGTAGTGTACCGGTGAATACAGCTTCCCCGAGTAGACCTCTCTGGTCTTGGTGATGAGCTGGTTCATCCTCTGGTCAACTAAGTCAAGGTACTGGTCAGTTACCGAGGGTGGTGGCGAGGGGAATTGTATCACCTCAACGCCTGCCTCTTGGGCCACTTGGGCAAAACCGAGGAAGAAGTGCTCCATCTGGTCAAACCAGGCGTGGTACCACTCGGGGCTGATGCCGGTGTTGACACGGGCATCAAAGAACTTTTGGTATTCATCGCAAGCCCCAATCACTTGAAAAACGATTACCTTAAGACCTTTGGCGTGAGCTATCCTGGCGGCTTCTTTTAGGTCTTCCATCGGGGTGAACCAGAACTGAAATCTTGGTTCCGGCTCCACCCTGAGGTAATCGGTCATCATTGATATCCCCACGTAATCATGTTTTTCTCTGACTAAATCATCAGTGAGCCCATCAAAGTTGGTCAGGAAGTTCGGTGCCCACCAGTCAAGGGTATTGTGTCCGATGGCAAACTCGGAGCGTGGCGCGATGACTAGATTGGTGTTTATCTCTGTGGTTCTTTCGCCATAATCGCTGAAGGGCCATTTCTCCACTACATCCTCAACCACCTTGTCTGAAGTTCCCATGGTGAAGCGTCGGCGCTCCTGTGGCGTGGGGTCAATCACCTCGCCACCTTCTCCGGGAATGCCATGGGCGTAATTGTATTCAAACTCATGGCCTGGCTCCACGAACACCTTTAGCTGATATCGGTTTTCACCTACCTTGAACATTGGTATCGTGCCAAAATAGACGTTCTCCTTGGGATGCGTTTCCGGCGGTGTCTGTAGATTAATGGTGAGCTTGGGATTGCGTCGGAAACCCCAGAGGACGTCATTGACCTGGGTTGTTTCTGGGGTCACCAGAAGTCTTCTGATTTCGGTATCGGCACCATCGTGCCTTGGTTCGGCGCCGAGATAAAGCCCGGCACAGGTGTAAATATATTCCAGATACTGGCCATCATACAGCTCAACGGTGGTGGTATACCGGTTACCCTTCTCTCGGTCTATGGCCGGGGTGCGCCCCATATATACCATCGGGCCATTGGAGATGAAGGTGCCAAGCTGATAGGTATTGCCCGCCAGCCTTATTTTTTCTGGGAGGTCTTCAGTGGTCTCGGCGGTGAAGGTTACGGTGACTTTTTGCGCCTTTTCCAGTGATACGTTTAGCGTCTTGTCTTTCGAGAGGTCAACTTGCTTCGATAGTGACTTGAAATCATGCAGCTCGGTGAAGAAGGTGACTAGGTGTTTTCCAGGAGGCAGGTAGAGTGAGTAGCTGCCGTCATCGCCAGTATATGTTTTCATCCCTCCGGCAACAACTAGCGCATTGAAGATCGGTTCACCACGGTCGCTTTTCACCGTGCCTCGTAATAGGTTAACCGCGCCTTCATAGCGTATCAGCCGCTTCCATCCTGAGACGGTGTCCTCTATCTTGCTGAGCTTGGGGTGAACTTTGACCACACGGAAGGGGTCAAATGAGTCAGGACCGATTGATTCCCATATCGGCGCCTCTTCATCACTGAGTTTAAGGGTGTATTTGTAGTAAAGAAAGGCATTGGTTGCCAGTTTGACGGTTCCGGTTGCCCTATCACCCTCTCTCTGCAAGGTTGTTTCTGCCCATGAGTCACCTCTAAAGGAGGTGGCGGCGAAGATTATCTCGGCATTGGCTGGTGTGGTTTCGGGGACCTTGAGGGAGATTGCTACCGTTTGCGTCGGGAGGGGCTGTAGGCTGAGGTCTAGAGGTGGTGGCGGGGGCGGTG
>Ga0209426_1000360_pt1 | contig 54138 bp, 53 predicted proteins | sample Deesub1362B_J571_FD_187697 | JGI IMG/M metagenome (GOLD analysis project Ga0209426, IMG submission 187697) | Deep oceanic, basalt-hosted subsurface ecosystem from Juan de Fuca Ridge flank, Pacific Ocean, CORK Borehole 1362B_J2.571 (SPAdes)... ... | reverse complement strand
CCTTCATCCCTGATAACACCGAGGCTGCGGAAGTGCTCGACGACCGCCTGGGGTTCACCAGCCTCGGCGACAAAGCCAAGCTCAGCCGGGCAGGCGCAGGCAGCCACACACGATATGCGCTTGTCCTGGGCGGCTACATATATCGAGACCGCCGCCCCGCCACTGTAACCAAGCAGGGAGAGATGCGATTTATCCACCTCAGAGAGCGTCCATAAATAGTCAATCACCGCTTTCAAATCCCTAGGCCAGCCCAAGATATCAAAGTTGCCGCCACTATCCCCGGTGCCCCGGAAGTTGAAAATCAGTACGGCAAAGCCCTCACGGCAAATCCTCTCCGCCAGCGCGGGGTAACCCCTGTCAGCAGGGTCATGAACACGGTTGGGGATGCCGTGGCAAACGCAAACCGTGGGGTATGGAACCTGACTATGAGGCAGGTATAGCTGGCCAGAAATGGTGATGCCCTCGACGTTGAGAGCAATCGGTTTGTTCACTTTATGTCAACCTCAGCAGCACGAAAAATTCCACATTCCCCGAGGCCCCGAGGATGGGTGAAGCCACCAGCCCCTTCAGTCTCAAGCCTTGCCCCACCACCCAGGTGATGAAGCGCCCCAGAACCCGGGCGTGAAGCTGCGGCTCCTTGATCACTCCCCCTTTGCCCACCTCCCCTCTTCTGGCCTCAAACTGTGGCTTGAGCAAGACCAAGAGATAACCTTCATCTTTGAGCAATTTGGCCACTGAAGGAATCACCTTGGTTACCGAGATAAAGGATAAATCCATGGTCACCAGGTCAACTTTTTCCGGCAGCGGAAACGGATAGCGGGCGTTTACCCTCTCCATCACCACCACCCGTGGGTCCTGCCGCAGCCGGTAGTCAAGCTGGCCGTAGCCCACGTCCACGGCGTAAACCCGGCTGGCCCCATGCTGGAGCAGGCAATCGGTAAAGCCCCCGGTTGAGGCTCCAATATCCGCCACCACCTTTCCAGTGACATCAAGCTGGAACCGCTCAAGCGCGTAGGCCAGCTTAACCCCACCGCGGCTGACAAAAGGAGGTGGCTCGAGAATGGTGATCTCCGCCTCTTCGCTGACCTGGGTTCCCGGCTTGGTAATAACTTTCTCCCCCACCACCACCTCCCCCGCCATAATCAAAGCCTGCGCCTTGGCCCGGCTCTCCACCAACCCCCTCTCCACCATCAGGGTATCAATCCTTCGCTTGGCCACCGCTAGCGTATCCCGGCATCAATATCCAAATTGACTGCCTCGCCATGACTAGTCCTTCAGCCCTTTCTTGGCTCTTTTGACTTCAGCCTTGGCCTTTTTCTTCTCCAGCTTGGCTTTCTGCTTTTCCACTTCAAGCTGAACGACCTCGGGACTTGGCCCTTGGCTTACGACCGCTCCTTTGGTCAGCTCTGCGCTGAGTGCTTGCTGCGCTTTCCTGCGGTGAATCCTCTCGATGATGAGCATCGCCAGGTAGCGCCCAAAATAGCCGATAAACCCCGCCGCCAGCACTATCCCCACCCACTTCAGGATTTGAATTAGCAGGTTCCCAGCTTGAACATCCATACGGGACTATTATACCAAATCATCCCTCGCTTATCCTCCTCAATACCTCCTCCAGCACCTTCTGCCACTCCTTGCCTAATCGCTTGGGGTTCAGGGTGAGCTGAGTGATGCCGATTTTTATGCCATCCCTTAAGAGGGGCTCAAGCTTCTGTCTGTTAAACGGCATACCCTGAAACCGCCTGATGATGATTTGACCATGCTCGGTGGTGATGGACTCAATACCCGCCCTAGCGGCCAGGAGTTTGATTCTCACCGCGTAGAGCAGGTTCTCCACCTCCGGGGGCAGGGGGCCAAAGCGGTCTTTAAACTCCTGCGCCAGAGCTTCCACCTGCTCCATCTCATCCAGCTTCACCAGCCTCTGGTACAGGCTCAGCCTAGTGTCAACGTCAGCCACATACTCCTCAGGGATGTAGGCGGTGAGAGGGAGGTCTATGGTTGGGGCGGGAAGATGAGATGGTTTGGCCACCTTAACCCCGGCCAGTTTAGCCTTCTGCTCCTCAATCGCCTCAGCCAGCAACCGGCAGTAAAGGTCAAAGCCAACGGCGCTGATGTACCCGCTCTGCTTCGTCCCAAGGAGAGTGCCAGCGCCCCTGATCTCCAGGTCTTTCATGGCGATGTCAAAGCCAGCGCCGAGTTCAGTGGCCTCATATATCGTCCGCAGGCGCTTCTGCGCCGTCGGCGTCAGGCGTTTCTCCTTATCATAAAGAAAGTAAGCATAGGCAAGATTAGCACCACGCCCTACCCTTCCCCGCAGCTGGTATAGCTGGGCAAGACCAAATTTATCCGCCTGGTTGACAATCAGGGTATTGACATTGGGCATATCCAGCCCCGACTCAATAATGGTGGTGCAGACCAGCACGTCGCTCTTCCCTTGGGCAAAGTCAGTCATCACCCTCTCCAGCTCCTCCTCAGGCATCTGACCGTGGGCGATGGCTACTTTTGCTTCCGGCACCAGAGCCTGGAGCTTATCAGCGACCAAAGCGATGCTCTGCACCCGGTTATGCACAAAGAAGACCTGACCGTTGCGCTCCAGCTCGCGGAGGATGGCTTCTCGGACCAATCGCTCATTGTATTCGGCAACGTAGGTCTTGACGGGCAAGCGCTCCTCGGGAGGCGTCTCCATGGTGCTCATATCCCTCACCCCCACCAGGGACATGTGCAGGGTGCGGGGAATGGGGGTGGCGCTAAGGGTAAGCACATCCACCTCCCGCCGCATCTTCTTCAAGTACTCCTTGTGCACCACGCCGAAGCGCTGCTCCTCATCAATGATGAGCAGCCCCAGGTCTTTAAAGGTGACGTCTTTCTGGAGTAGCCTATGGGTGCCGATGCAGATATCCACCCGGCCATCGGCCAGCCCCTCCAAGATTTCCCGCTGCTCCCGGGGCGATTTGAACCGGCTCAGCACCTCAATCCTCACCGGGAAAGCCTTCAGCCTCTCGCTAAAGGTGGCAAAGTGCTGCTGCGCCAAGACTGTGGTTGGCACCAGCACCGCCACCTGTTTACTATCCATCACCGCCTTGAAGGCGGCACGGATGGCCACCTCGGTCTTGCCGTAGCCAACATCGCCGCAGACGAGCCGGTCCATGGGCTTGGCTTTCTCCATGTCCGCCTTCACCTGCCGCTGTGCCTCCAGCTGGTCAGGCGCTCAACATAGGGGAAAGAAGCCTCAAGCTCCTGCTGCCAAACTGAATCACGGGAAAAAGCAAAGCCGGGCACCACCTCCCGAGCGGCGTAAAGCACCAGTAGCTCCTGGGCTAGGTCCTCGGCCGCCTCCTTCGCCCGCTGCTTGGTGCGTGCCCATTCCTGAGTGCCCAATCGGCTCAGCGCCGGTGGCCCATCGCCAGCGCCGATGTAGCGGCTCACCCGGTCTATCTGGTCAGTGGGGACATAGAGCTTGTCTCCTGCCGCATAGCGCAGCACCAGGTATTCCTTCTCCGTGCCATTGGTCTTCAAGGTGGTTACCTCGGTGAACCTGGCGATGCCATGCTCAACGTGCACCACATAGTCGCCCGGGGTTATGTCAACAAAAAGCCGCTTGCGGGGCACCGGCCGTCTTTTTATCTGCCGCCGCTGCTTGGTAAAGCCAAAGATTTCGGCATCAGTGAAGAGGTAGCTCTCACCATTCATCACCCAGCCCTCGGCTAGTATGCCCTGCACCAGCGTCAGGGAGCCCGGTGGAGGAACCTCTGTGATTTCAGCAAGCGGGGCGGCGATGATATCCTCCTCACCCAGTAGTTCAGAGAGGCGGCTTGCCTGGTGGCTGATGATGACCAATCGCCGTTTCTGGGCTAAAAGCTGTTTGGTCTTCTTGAGGAATGAGGCTAACTGTCCCCCATAGCTGGGAGCCGGAGCGAAGTTCAACCGGCGTGACTCTTCGTCAGTTTCCCAGGCGGTGAGCGCAAGGCAACGTCTCTCCTTAACCCTCGGCTCCAGCTCCGGCCAGGTAAAATAGGGCCGGGGGAAATGGCGGGGTAGTTCCCCCCTCTCCAGCTTCTCCAGACGTATCTGCTCGGCTTCACTATCTAGCTCAGCCATGGTCTGGGCGATCATCTGCGGCTCATCAAGCACCAGGATGGCCTCACGAGGCAGGTAATCAAGCAGGCTATCCTGATTGAAGAGCGGGGCGTAGAACCGGATATCACGTGGCCGCTGCCCATCCAGCAGCATGGCTCTTTCCTGCTCAAACTGCTCCCTGATACCAGGAGCACAACTGGAGAGGTCAAGGCGCTTGAGGACCTGCTCCAGCTCCGCCTTCTCTCTTATCAGCGGCGCCAGCAGTTCCGTGGCCGGGCCCACGGTTACCTCCGATACCACCCCCAGCGAGCGCTGGCTTTCCGGCTCAAAGAGCCTGAGGCTGTCAACGACATTGCCGAAGAACTCAAGTCGAGCGGGTAGCTCGCTGGTGGGGGGGAAGATGTCAATGATGCCGCCGCGATGGCTGATGGTGCCAGGCACCTGGGTCAGGCTCTCCAGCCGGTAGCCCATGGCCTCCCACCGGCGCAAGAGATGAAGTGGCTCAATCTCCTGCCCCAGCTTGATGGCGTGGCAGGTGCCGGCGAACTCCTCATACGAGGCTATTCTGGTCATCAAGGCCAGGGCGGAGGCGACGATTAAAGGGATATCTTCGGCGCTCTCATCCCGGTTATGGCAGGCGAGTGTGGAGAGCACCTGCAGGCGCTCTAGCTCCGTGGAGACATCGGAAACTAGGCGCTCATAGGGTAAGCCATCCGGCTCGGGGAAAAGCTTCACCGGGGCATCGGCCCATATGGAGAGCTGTTCGTGAAGCCGCCTCGCCTTTTCCGGCTCCGCGGTGACGACGAGCATGGGTACCCCCAAGCGCTGGTGCAGCGCGGCAATGAGATAGGGCTTGGCGCCGTCAAGCACCACCACTCTGGTCTCCTCGCCTGGCTGCGGTGGCTCGGCCGCCAGCCGGCGGTAGGCCGGCATCTCCTCAATAAGCTGGAATAGCTGCGTTAAGCCCAGTGCCACCTTTTCCTCCCCAAACGCCTTTAGGGCTCGCCGAAGATCGGCCAGCCCTCAAAATAAAATTCTAACATCGCCAGCAAGGGAAGTTCAAATACGCCTGAAAAGGCCAGCTTGTCCCGTCTGGTGCCCTCCTGCTATAATGGAGGAGATTCTTCAGGTTTATGTAAATGAGCCAGGATAAGGTAGCCAGCAGAAAGCCGCTCACTTCGCCATATCAGCGCATCGTGGTCAAGTTTGGCACCAGCTTGCTCACCGGGGGCAGTGACCAGCTAAACCAGGAGATAATGTCAAGGCTGGTGGCCCAGGTGGCCCAACTGCACCAACAGGGCCTGGAGCTGGTCATCGTTTCCTCAGGGGCGATGGCTGCCGGGAGACAGAGGCTGGGCTTCGTCAAGAAGAACAAGACCATCCCCTTCAAGCAGGTGCTGTGCTCGGTGGGGCAGAGCCATCTCATGTATCTCTACGAGCAACTGTTCGGCCAATATCATATCGCCGTGGCCCAGGCGCTGCTCACCAAGGCAGACCTCTCCGACCGTGCCGGCTACCTCAACGCCCGCAATACCCTGCTTGCCCTGCTGCAACTGGGGGTGATATGCATCGTCAACGAGAATGATGTCGTCGCCGTGGACGAGCTTGATGAGGCCAAGTTCGGGGATAATGATAACCTCTCCGCCATGGTGGCCAACCTGATTGATGCCGACCTGCTCCTGCTGCTGACCGACACCGCCGGGCTGCACACCGCCGACCCGCGGCGTGACCCAAACGCCCGCCTTATTCCTCAGGTGGAGCGGATTGATGCCGAGATTGAGCGTCTGGCGGATAAAGCAGGCAGGCTGGGCATCGGGGGCATGGTCACCAAGATAGAGGCAGCCAAGCTCGCCACCGCCTCAGGGGTGACCGTGGTCATCGCCGATGGCCGCGAGCCGGACATTATCTTAAGGCTGGCCGCTGGAGAAAGCATCGGCACTCGTTTTCTGCCCACCACCGGCAAGCTGGAGAGCCGCAAACGCTGGATGCTCTCCGGCCTCTGCGCCCGGGGCAAGCTCATAATTGACCCCGGGGCAGTGCTAGCTCTAAAGAAGCAGAACCGGAGCCTGCTTGCCGCCGGCATCAAGGAAGTTGAGGGGGAATTTGACCGCGGGGATCTAGTTGATATTTACGATACTGAAGGTGAGCACCTCGGCTGCGGCCTGATAAATTACAGCTCCAGCGAGGTTCAGCTCATCAAGGGGGCCAGCTCTGGGAAAATCGCCACCCTGCTCGGCGTTGACTACGGGCCGGAAGTCATCCACCGCAATAACCTGGCCCTTCTTTAGGAGGTTAGATTGGGTATCGGCAAACTTTATAAGCTCAGCAACGAGGAATTCCTGACCGAGGTTAACTACCAGTTCCATGATGAATCGCCCACCAGCTGGTGGGGAGAACTCACCCTGACCGACTACGTGCGCCTTGACGATAGTGAAAGCTACATACTGGAGCTGGAGGACAAACGCCGGGGCATATGCCGCCTAAGAAAAAGGGTCAACCGGGCGGTGAGTGGCGTGCCACCCCGCTACGTCTACCAATTCACCGGCACCGGCCCGTTGGAATAGGGAGGGATAAATCAGGTAGCCAAGATATGGACATCATCAGCATTGACCTGCCCTGGAGGGAAACCAAGAAGGGCGCAAGGGCCCTGGCGCTGGCTGATAAAGGCGGGAACATCAAAATCGCGCCCGCCGCTGACGATGATGAGCTACTAAGGATAGTCCGGGATAATGCCAGACCAGGATTGCTTATCCTCCTTGACGTCCCGATAGATGGCACGGAAAACCTGGGCGAGGGAAAATACCAGCGCCCCGTTGATATGGCGCTGCTGCGCCAGGGAATATGGGTGCTGCCCTCCCGCCAGGCGAAGGCCAGGGGCAAGGAACTCGAGGCGCGCTTAAACAGGGAGATTAAAGGCATCACCATTCAAGAGATATACCCTTATGCGGTTTACAAATTCCTCGCCTATCTACGGGATAAACAGCTGCTATCTCACCTCAAGCGGGACAAATTTGAGGTTCTGTTGGATGATGGCTTCCGAGCTTACCGGCCGCCAAAATACAAGCGGGAGCAGCAAAGAGAAAGACACCTGGCCAATATGAAATACCTGTATTCGCTGCTCACTGACCCAGACTTTGGCCTGAAGTTCTCACCCCCACTCCCCCGCCCCGATGACTCGCTCACCAGAGGCGAGTTAGACAAGCTAGGCGATGAATATGATGCCTGTCTGGGGGCGATAGCCGGCATCTACTACGCAAATGGTAGCCCTTATGCCTATCTAGCCGGGGACCGAGACTCGGGCAGCATCTTGCTGCTGGCGGACCGCTGGCTGGCAGCGAAGCTAAATAATTAAAGAGAGCAGCACTCGAGCCAGAGGGAGCTAAGATGGAAAAGGCGATTATGGAACTGGAAGCCATGGGAAGGGTGGCCAAGAGAGCCTCCCGCCGCCTGGCTTACCTACCCACCGATATCAAAAATAAGGCTCTACTTAACATCAGCCACGACCTGCTGGCCAAAAAGGAGGAGATACTGGCGGCAAACGAGCTAGACCGCCGGGAGGCTGAGGCATCGGGGATGAGCGCCGCCATGCTTGACCGGCTGATGCTGAACCCCAGCCGGCTTGAAGCCATGGCCCAGGATGTGCGCAACGTGGCGGCACTGCCCGACCCAGTGGGCGAGGTATTTGATATGCGCACCCAGCCCAATGGTCTACTCATCGGCAAGAAACGGGTGCCTCTGGGGGTCATCGGCGTTATCTATGAGAGCCGCCCCAACGTTACCATTGACATCTCCGCCCTCTGTCTCAAGTCAGGTAATGCCGTCATCCTCAGGGGAGGTAGAGAGGCGATTCATTCCAACCGCGCCCTGGCCAAAGTGGTCCAAGAGGCCTCATCCCGCGCCGGCGTGCCTGAGGGAGCGGTGCAGTTCATTGAGAATACCGACCGGGCGCTGGTTGACCACCTGCTCAAGATGAGCCACATCATTGACCTAGTTATCCCCCGGGGCGGGGCTGGGCTCATCAGGTCAGTCTACGAAAACGCCCGTATGGCGGTGGTCGCCGGCGGCATCGGTGTCTGCCATACCTATGTGGACAAAAGCGCTGACCTGAACAAGGCGGTGGCCATCGCCTACAACGCCAAGGTGCAGCGCCCCACAGTGTGCAATGCCCTGGACACGCTGCTGGTTCACGCTGATATCGCCCCACGCTACCTGCCCTTAATCGCCGCGGAGTGGGCCAAGGCTGGGGTGGAGATGCACTGCGATGCGCGGGCTTTAAATATCCTCGAGTCCCAGCCTGGCCTGAAGTTAGTGCCAGCCACCGAAGAAGACTGGGGTAAGGAGTTTCTGGCCCTGGTAGCTGCGGTCAAAGTGGTGGCCTCATTGGATGAGGCACTAGAGCATATCGAGCGCTATGGCTCGGGCCACTCTGAGGCGATTGTTACCGAGGAGTATGAGGCCGCCATGCGCTTCCTAAATGAAGTGGATGCCGCCTGCGTTTACGCCAACGCCAGCACCCGCTTTACCGATGGAGCTCAGTTCGGTCTGGGAGCCGAGGTTGGCATCAGCACCCAGAAACTGCATGCCCGTGGCCCGCTGGGTTTGAGGGAACTCACCACCTATAAATGGATTATCTTTGGCATGGGGCAGGTGAGAGCTTAAAAACCTACTTGCCCTCAAGCGCTTCCTGCTGAATCTGAAAGAGCTGCCTAATACCCCTTTCGGCGAGGGAGAGTAGTTCATTGATGGTCTCTTTGGTGAAGGGCTTACCCTCAGCCGTACCTTGAAGTTCAACAAACTCGCCCTTGCTGGTCATGACCACGTTGAAGTCAACCGCGGCGTTGCAGTCCTCATCATAGCATAGATCAAGCAGCATATGGCCATGGACGATGCCCACGCTGGTGGCGGCCACGGCGCTTTTCAGGGGCACCGATGATATCACCCCCATATTCACCAGAGTGTGAAAGGCCTGATGCAGGGCAACATAGGCGCCGGTAACGGCCGCAGTTCTGGTGCCGCCATCCGCCTGGATGACGTCACAATCCACGACCAAGGTTCTCTCCCCCAGCGGGCTGAGGTCAGTTACCGCCCGCAGCGAGCGGCCGATGAAGCGCTGGATCTCCTGGTTTCTGCCCCCTACTCTCCCCAGCGCCGAATCCCGCGGGGTGCGGGTAACCGTTGAGCGGGGGAGCATGGCATATTCCGCGGTAATCCAGCCAGTGCCGCTCCCTTTGAGGAAGTTGGGCACCCTCTCCTCAACGCTGACCGAGCACAGCACCCGGGTCTTGCCCAGCTCAATCAGCGCCGAACCCTCGGCGAAGCTGAGAAATCCAGGCACGATTTTTATCGGGCGCAGCTCATCATAGGCACGGCCGTCAGCCCTTCTCATGGAAAATCCCCCTATCCTGGCGATGATATCTCAGAGAGTATAGCATTAATAACTCGCTGAAGGCAACGAGCCCCCGTTTGTTTTGGCCGGCCGAGAGTGTTAAAATCAAGCTGGGTTGGTCACCATGCCTGAATATAGATATCGGGGTAGAAGCGCTCCCATCACTGATGAGATATGCCTCCGTCACCTCACCGTGGACGAAGCGCTGCTCAGACTTGACCGCTACCTCAATGATGCCTTCATGGCCGGCCTATACCAGGTCAGGGTGGTTCATGGTAAGGGCGCTGGCATACTGCGCCAGGCGGTCCGTGAGGAACTAGCTAAGCACCCTCTGGTCAAATCACACCGCCCCGGCGGCTATGGAGAGGGAGGCGCCGGGGTTACCATCGTACAACTGGCCGAGAAATAGCCTCTGTCGCATTTGAAAGCGCCACGTCTTTTCCGCTATAATAGCTGTGTAATTCGTGGTGAGTGTAGCCCAGTGGTCTAAGGCGCCAGGTTGTGGCCCTGGAGATCGAGGGTTCAAATCCCTCCACTCACCCCATTTTATCGGCGCCTATAGCTCAGTGGACAGAGCATCGGTCTTCGGAACCGAGGGTCGTGGGTTCGAATCCCTCTAGGCGCGCATCCGAGCTACACGGGCTGCTCCGGCTCCACCCTGGTGATAAACTCCAATAGAGCTGGCGCTCCCTGGTCGGTCACTTCCTCGGCCCTCTTTATTGCCGGGATGATCTGGCTGGGGTCTTCAACTCTCTCCGCATAGCTCCCCATCGCCTCGGCTATCTTGGTGTAATCTCCCCCCAGCTCATCGATGTGGAAGCGCTGGGATGCCACCGGATTTACTTTGGCCGTGCCGGTCATCTTGCCATCATTGAAGACAACGTTGATGATGGCTATCTTCTCCCTCACCGCGGTTTCCCAGTCCATGCCTGCCTCTCCGAAGGCGCCATCCCCTCCAACATGCACCACGGTCTTCTCCGGTCTGGCTATTTTGGCCCCCATGGCCAGCCCCAAGCCAGCGCCCAGCACGTGGTCCTTGCCAAAGCCAATGAAACCTCCGGGCACCAGGGCCTCCCAAAAAGCGGCCAGCGCGTCCCTGGGCGTCCCAGCATCAGGGACGACGATCGTTTCGTTTCTATCCAAGGCCTTCATCAAGTCCCAATACACGCGGTGAGGATGAATTGGCACCTCATCCGAGGTGAGTTTGGGACGCCACCGTTTAAACCATTCCTCATTAACGGCCTTAATCTCCCTCATAAGCTCGCTATTCTGCGGCCTGCCTTTGTTTCCAGTCTGTTTCTTGGCTTCGGCGATGAGCTGCCTTAGGGCCAATTTAGCATCCCCGATAATCGCCTGCTCCACCGGGTAATCCTTGTTGATATCCATCTCATCTATGGTCAGCTGAATCAATCTTTTCCCGGGGGGTATGGAGTAGATATAGGTATCAGTGGTGCAGCTTGAGCCAATGGCGAACACCAGGTCCGCCTTATTATAGAAATGCGGCACGGCGCCCCGGTGGCCACGCCCCCCACAGCCAACGTATAACGGGTGGTCTTCAGGGAAGGCGCTCTTGCCGTTAAGGGTGGTGATCACTGGTATCTGCAGAAATTCAGCAAGCATCCGCAATTCATCCCAGGCCTTGGCCAAGAGGACGCCCTGGCCAGCGCGGATAACCGGGCTTTTGGCGCTAAGAAGCATCTTCACCGCCCCGCGAACCTGGTCTGGGTCTGCCGCTGGCCTAACGCCTTTTATCGGCTGGTAATGAAACATGTCATCAGGAAACTCCTCGTCGGCCACGTCATTGGGTATGGCGATCAAGACCGGACGCGGCCTTCCCATTCTGAGGTAAGAGAAAGCACGCCGCATCACTTCAACCGTCCGGTCAGCGTGATAAAGCGTGTCCGCCCATTTGATCAGCGGCTTAAAGGTGGCCGCGGCATCAAAATACGGGTCGGTAGTGACCCGGCGGCTGGGCTCAGCTCCAGCCAGAACCAAGATGGGCACATTATCGCTGGCAGCCTGCCTGATCCCCGGGAAAGCCATCTCAATTCCAGGCCCGTTCATCACCAAGAGAACGCCTATCTGCTCACCAAACCTAGCTCTGGCGAAGCCATCCACCGCCTGCGCCGCCACATTCTCATTGCGGAAGAGCATGATCCTGATATCCTCCTCCGCGCAGGCATCGATGAGCGGGGCGTTGGGAAAACAGGCGGCAAACTCAATTCCCTCCATCTTCAGAATCTTGGCAATCGCCTCTGTGACCTTCAATGCTGGTTAGCCTCCCTTCTAACTGCAAAAAAATAAACCTCTTTGAGGTTGCCCAAGGAAATATTGTAGCAAGACGGCCCAAACTGCGGCAACCCGGCAAACGCCCGGTATCTGCGGCAGAATCGGCGCAGTTAAGCCACCGGGCAAACACCTTGACAGCTTGGGCCAGCGGGGCTAAGAATTAGTTTTAAGGAGGGCGCAAATAACTCGATGGCAAGCAGACTTAGACTCTGGATTCTGGTGGCAGCGCTGCTACTGCCAATGTTGGCCCAGGCCTGCCGCCCAGCGGCGGCGCCACCATCACCCCCTTCACCACCAGCCCCAGCGCCAGCACCTCCCCCAGCGCAGATGGCACCACCGCCTTCCCCTCCGCCTCCACAGCCGCAGCCACCACCGCCACCTCCCACAATGCCACCGACCATGCCCCCACCTCCACCTCAACCCGGGCCACCACCCGCCGGGCCACCCCATCAGCCTGAAGAAATAACCGTCGAGTTCATCGACTCCAGTTACGCCACCGCCAGTGGCGAAACCAGCGGCTTCTTCCGCACCGGCCAGGAAGCGGACATCATGCTCTCGGGTATTGACTTCAATGATACCGGCGGGCCTCTCCTCTTCAACCATCCCGGTGGCATCGCCTCCGATGGCACTCACCTGCTTCTCGCTGACCGCAATAACAACCGCGTCCTCATCTGGAATCAGCTGCCAGAAGGCAATGTCCCCCCAAATCTCGTTCTGGGCCAAAAGAACTTCACCACCAACAATCCAGGTTCCGGGCTTGACCAGCTCAACTGGCCAGTCTCGGTGGCCACTGATGGCCAGCGGGTGCTGGTGGCGGATACTTACAATGACCGGATTTTGATCTGGAACAGCTTCCCCACCCAGAACGGCGAGCCAGCTGACCTGGTTTTGGGGGGAACGGATGAGGGACCGATTGACCGCCGGGGAGCGATCAGATGGCCCTGGGCGGTCTGGACCGATGGAGAAAAGGTGATTGTGGCCAGCACCGGGGCGGGTCAGGTTCTCATCTGGAACAAGTTCCCCACCAGAAACAACCAGCCACCTGACATCATTCTCCAGCTCAAAGGTAAATTCGGCACCCCGAGAAGCATCGCCAGCGATGGCGAACACTTGCTTATCGGAGACCATAATGCCCTGGGTAGCGCCCAGGGAAGCTTCTTCTGGAAGTCATTCCCCACTTCTGATGACCAGATGTATGACTTCTTCATCGCCGAGCCCCGTGACCCACGGGAGCCTCATCCACCAATCCACGCCGCCGGTGAAGCCCAGGGGGTGGTTCTCTGGGGAACCTTCACCCCTGATGGCGGGCTCATCGCTCTGGGCATCAAGCTGCACATCTGGGACTCTTTCCCGGAAGATGAGGATGATATTCCTGACCTGACCCTGGGCCGGAGAGCACCAAACGAGCCCGGCTACCTCTTCAACGGGGGTGATGGCTCAAGCGTCGTCTTCGCCGACGGCAAGCTCTACATCTCCCTCTCCAACGGCAACAAGATAGTGGTCTTCAACTCCATGCCCACCGACCCAGACCAGGCGCCAGACTTCGCCATCGGCAGCCCAGATATCTACACCAACACCCTGGAAACTAACTTCATCATCAGTAATCCGGTGCCTGCCTCCGATGGCGAGCACCTCTTTGTCTCCTCCGACTTTGACCACAAGCTCTATGTCTGGAAGAACCTGCCCGATGAGAGCGGCGCCAAACCAGACATTGTCTACGAGCTTCCCGCTAGCCCCTGGGACAACGCCCTCTACGGCCAGACCCTGGCCCTAGCCGCCCGCCAGAGGGTCTTCATCTGGCGGAGCCTGCCGCTTGATGGAAGATTGCCCGACATCGTGTTCAACGAGCGGATCGGTGAAGTGGTCTTTGAGGAGCTGCGCGGGGTGGCCATCGACGGAAATTACTTCTACCTTGCCGATAGGGCCGCGGGACGCATCTACGTCTGGGAGGGAATTCCAGACGAGGACTCCAACCCCAAGTTCATCCTGACCACCGATGAGCCCTGGCGGCTCTCCAGCGACGGCGATTACCTAGCGGTCACCTCAACCCAGCAGAGCTCAATCAAGATTTATTCCCTGGCTGACCTTTCCTCGGATTCCCAACCCTATGTCCTGGGCGAGCCAGGCTATTTCAACCTCCCTGAGGGGGCCACCGTTGCCGAGGGTCATCTCTTTGTGGCTGATACCGTCTTCAATCGTGTCCTGATATGGGATAAGGTTGAGGACGTCCTCTCAGGTAAAGACGCCAGCATCGTCCTGGGCGCCGATAAGCTGGGGGCAAGACCAGACCCAGCCATAGGTAGAGATAAGCTCTTCTGGCCGGCAGCCATCTCCTTTGATGGCAGTTACCTCTGGGTGGGAGAGTTCAAGTTCTCAGAGCGAATCCTGCGCTTTAGCCCCCAGCCATAGATAGAAAGAAAGCCCAAATCCAGGGAGATGGTCTCAATTATGTCTAGGGGTTCTTGGGCACAAATTACTCCCCCAATAGTTTGACAAACGATATGGGGAAATGTTAGAAGTTATGCATTAACTCTGGGAACAAATGATAGTCCTGGACATGAAGCGAAACCTACTCTGGCTAGTGGCAGTCATTCTGGGATTGGTTATCTCCCTCCCGGCCTGCGCGCCCAAAATACCCCCGGCCAAGCCACCCGCGCCACCACCCGCTCCCACCGAGATAGCTCCCCCGCCAGCGCCGGTGCCAACACCGACGCCAGTGCCAACACCAACGCCAACACCCTCACCAACCCTGACTCCGCCGCCAGCGCCAGTGCCAGCACCAACCTTTGAGCCGCTACCGGATTACCCGCCAGTTGAGCTACCGCGCCGGGACATCACCTTCCGCGTCAAAGTCCCGGATAACACGCCGCCTGGAGACACCGTCTACGTTCACATCTTGCCCCCGGATGACTGGCACTGGGAACCAGAATGGCATGTGGCCATGACCCCGGAGGGAGGCGGGGTCTGGGTGGCCAAGGTTTCCCTAGAAGAGGGCGCGCTGCTGCGCTACGTTTACGACCGCTGGGATGAGGAGGAGTGGGGTGAATTCAAGACGACCCGGGAAGCCTCCGGGGAGACCATCACCATAGAGAGCCGTTACCTGCTGGTGACGCCTGACCTGGAAGTGGTTGAAGATGTGGTGGAGACCTGGAACGACCATCGCGCTCCAGCACCCACCGGCGCCATCTCAGGCGTGGTGGTGGACGCCGCCACCGGCAAACCGCTGATGGACACCAACGTCTCCATTGCTGGCCTCCACACGGCAACTCACTACGATGGGAGCTTCGAGATAGATAGCATCGCTGCCGGGCCGCAGCGAATCACCGTGTTCCGTACCCTTGGCGATTACCATCCAGCGTCAACGGTGGTTGAAGTGCCTGAGGGGGGTTCCGCCGAAGTGGAGATCGCCATGGAAGCGGCCCAGCCGGTCGAGGTTACCTTCCGCGTGGCCCTCCCGGAGGATACCCCTCCCGATGCCGAGATTCGCCTGAACGGCAGCGTCTATCAGGCTGGGGCGCTGCCAGCCAGACACACCAACTATCCCTTTATGCCTGATATCAATGCGCCCGTTCTAAAACGGGTGGCCCCAAATCTAGCTGAGGGCAAGCTGCAACTGCACGAGGGAACCTACCTCCAGTACTTTTATTCCATGGGCCCCATCCGGGAGAAGACCGAAGACGGGGGATATGTCTGCCGCAGCCGTCTGGTCGGCTCTTCCCCAGAGACGTACTATGACGGGGTCGTTTCCTGGCGCCAGCCGGGGCAGGTCCGTCTCACCCTCCGGGTTACCGTTCCGCCCAACACCCCTCCAGGCGTTCCCGTCGCCTCCGGTGGCTGGATGACCCAGGTTGGCCCTCATCAATGGGTGACCTTCGTCCAAGATTGGCCAGGGGTAGAGTTGGGGTATGACTACAGACTGGGAGGAGATGACACCTTGGGGGCGGATGGTAGCGAGGGGCTGGGGCCAGAAGGGCGGCGCACCCTGGTCTTCCCCGAAGGTGATAGCGTCCTGGAAGAACGGGTGGAGCGATGGCTGTGGAACCGGCCGGCAGTGATACCAGAGGATGGTGAACCCTTTGAGGTAACCTTCCGGGTAAGCGTCCCCGCCTCAACCCCAAGCGATGCCAGAATAAGGCTTGTCGGCAATGTTCCAGAACTGGAATCAGGCATCACTATGGCCCAGCAGGCTGATAACCCATGGATTTATCAAGCCACGGTCAGCTTTGCCCAGGCAGGTCCCATCAACTATCAGTATGACCGTGGTGAACCGGGCACGGAGACGCCCCGGATTTACTCCACACGCATTGAATATTCCGGACAAGTCATTGATGACTGGGTGACAGTGTGGGGGGATAGCCCTCAGGATTCCGGCGGCACTCGCCCTGATTTCATCACCGGAATCTATCCACCCGACTACTGGACCCCAACTTTCCTCCCCTTGCTGGCCAGCACTTTTCAGCGCATCAAGAACCACAACGCTGACTGGGTAGCCATCTCCTCGGTGTGGAGTTATGGCCAGACCACGCCGGTGCCGGTGATTGAACCGCGGCCGATAAAAGCGGGGGCGGTACTAGTGCTCCGCGAAGATATCCTGGCCCAGGCGGAAATCGCCCACGAGGCGGGGCTCAATATAATGCTGGCGCCCCAGTTCAACATGGAGATGTCACCCCCAGGGAGCGAACCCGTCTGCGGCTCGCACTCCAAGTCATGGTGGGACGGGTGGCTCAAGGAGGCAGAGCGCTTCTGGATGTGGCACGCCATAGTCGCCGAGGAGATCAACGCTGAGGCGCTCCTTTTGCCCGGCCCCTGCTTCCATGTGTTCACCGGAATCAGGGTGGGCAGTGGTGACCCCTATCTAGCAGAGTTCGACCGCCGTGTTGCTGAGCTCATCGCCAAGGTCAGGCAGGTATACAGCGGCAAGCTGATCATGAACGGTTTCAATATTGATTACCAGTTCCTCAACCTGGTTGACCTGATAGGCGTTACCGCCTATGACATCGGGCACCCTGCCCTCTCCTACAACGCCGGCGTGGAGCAGTGGCGCAAGGCCTATGATGCCTTGTTCCGCAGGACAATAGACCCCATCTATAAGCGCTGGGGGAAGCCGGTTTTATTCTACCAGCTTCACTTCCCACCCCACCCTGCCGACCCTGACCCCACTGGAGAGAGCCTGCAGGCCAGAAGATCGGAGGGCTTTTTCCAGGCACTGGAAAGCCGTCCCTGGGTTAGCGGAACCTTCTCCTGGGCTTATCCCATGATTGATGCGCCTCTCCTGAATGATGACTTCGTCCGTGCCCGCCTGGCTGAGGCGGTGCTTGCCAAATACTACGGGATATACACCGGACGCTAGCTGCGGGGGTATAATAGCGTTTTGGTTTTTTGCAAACAGTATCCCTTCTGTGTTATGATAAGGGTAGTTTCAGTTTAGGGCATTAGATACTAACCTCCAGATTCCCTCAAGTATTGGATGGCCGAACTCTAACTAAATAAAAAGAGAGGAGGTCATCCAATGAGTTTCCAGGACAAGTCCCTCCAGTGTTCCGATTGTGGAGCAACCTTCACCTTCAGCGCTGAGGAGCAAGAGCTCTTCCAGTCCAGGGGCTACACCAATGAGCCCAAGCGCTGCTCCCCGTGCCGCCAGGCAAAGAAGTCAGAGCGTTACGGAAGTAGCGGCTACGGAGCCTCACGCCAGATGTTCCCCGCGATATGCGCTGAATGTGGCCGGGACACCGAAGTACCCTTTGAACCTCGCGGTGATAGACCGGTGTACTGTAGCGAGTGCTACCGCAAAGTCAGACCCGGATAAACTGGTTTAAAGACCGTGGACATACACGGGTGGGAGATATCCGGCCCGTGTATGTCTCCAGGTATGCTGGCGAGATAGACAGCCAGATTTGAGCAGTTTAACAAGTAGGCCTCTAATTCTATGAATATCTATGTGGGCAACTTATCCCTCAAGGTGACTGAGGAGGAACTGCGGCGAGAATTCATGGCTTTCGGGGAGGTGATGTCTGTAACCATTATGAACGATGAGTACATTGGCAGCGGGCAGCCCAGAGGCTACGGATTTGTGGAAATGCCCTCAAAGTCTGAAGGTCAAGCTGCCATTGCCGGACTGAACGGGAAGACACTCCAGGGCCGGGTGATTGATATCGTTGAGGCCCTCCCTCTTTCTGACAGCGCTGGTGATGGCGCCTCCGGCCACAGGAGAGAAGGCAGATACCGCCGCAGCGCGACCAGACGGAGGAGGGGCTAAGCCGCCGCTCATGACCATCTGCCCAAGAGGCCGACAACCACTCAATTTGACTTCTTCACCAGACAAAATATAGGAGGTGTGAAATGACACAACAAGCACTGGAGGCCCTTATCCAAGCTCGGCAGGAAGCGGAGAGAATACGCCACGAGGCTATTCGCCGGGCACAGGTCGCCTTCAAGGAGGCCAAGCAGCAGGCGGATATGGTGCGCAAAGAGGCCAGGGCCAAGGCAGCCAGTAAAGAGGAGAAAAAGAAGGCAGACGAGGCCTATAAAGAGGCCTTGAAGCAAGCCAAGAAAGCCCGTCAAGCCATTGAGGAAGAAGCCATGGCGGTCTGGTCGGCGGCTTACGAGCAGAGCACGCAAAACTATGAAGCGAGCCTGGCTAGAACAAAGGATATCCTGAAACAAGCGGAAAAGGATTACGATCTAGCCAAAAAGCAGGCAGATACGGCCTATAAAGAGGCCAAAAAGCAGGCCGCTGATAAGCAAGCTGAGAAGCATGCGCGTGAAACCTACCAAAGGACCGTAGCGCAAGCCAGGAAATACTATGAAGAGGCTACGGGCAAAGCCGGCTAAAAACCCGCGCCATTAGGAAGGTCGTCTGTGTGTTCCCCTTGTCTTCAGCTCTTCCTTCAAGGGTTAAGCTGAATATGCCGCTTGGCGCAGGTTTTGGGCGGCACAACCCCAAATCCCAGGCGGATGATAAAAAGCGGCACAGTTAGCATTTTGCTCTCGCTGCCGGACTCTCCCTCTAAAGCTTGACCATTAAACCAAGGAGCACAACATGAAAATACTTCTGGTATACCCCCAGTATCCAGACACCTTCTGGAGTTTCAAGCACGCCTTAAAATTCATCTCCAAGAAGGCGGCTTTTCCGCCGCTGGGCCTACTAACTGTGGCCGCCATGCTCCCTGAGGAGTGGGAGAAGAAGCTGGTAGATATGAATGTCACCGCACTAGCTGACGCCGACATCGAGTGGGCGGACTATGTGTTTATCAGCGCCATGGTGGTGCAGCGAGACTCGGTGAAGGAAGTTATTGCCCGATGCCAGAAACTGGACACCAAGACCGTCGCCGGCGGCCCCCTGTTTATCACGGAATACAGAGAGTTTGCTGGCATGGACCACTTCGTCCTCGGTGAAGCCGAGATTACCCTACCCTCCTTTCTAGAAGACCTGGAGAAGGGAGAGGCCCATCATCTGTACGCCTCCAACCAGCGGCCGGACATAACCGAGACCCCTCTCCCGCTATGGTCCCTCATCAATATGAAGAACTATTCGTCAATGAATGTTCAGTATTCCCGAGGCTGTCCCTTCAACTGCGAGTTCTGCGATATCATCATCCTCAATGGGCATAAGCCACGAACCAAAGATAAAGCACAGATGCTCGCCGAACTGGAAGCGCTATATCGTCAGGGCTGGCGGGGTGGCGTATTCATTGTTGATGACAACTTCATCGGCAATAAAAAGAAGCTAAAGTCAGAAATACTGCCGGCCATAATTGAGTGGAGGAAGAGGAAGAAGTATCCCTTTGTCCTGTCCACAGAAGCATCCATAAATCTGGCCGATGATGAAGAACTGATGAGATTGATGGTCGATGCCGGGTTTAACACGGTATTCATCGGCATTGAGACCCCCAATGAGGAAAGCTTGGAGGAATGCGCCAAGTCACAAAACCAAAACCGTGATCTGGTGGCTTCGGTCAAGAAGATTCAGAACTATGGGCTGGAGGTACAGGGAGGGTTTATCGTCGGCTTTGATAGCGACCCACTTTCCATCTTCAAGAGCCAGATCAGCTTCATTCAAAAGAGCGGCATCGTTACCGCCATGGTTGGTCTGCTCAATGCTCCCCCGGGCACCAAACTGTACCGGCGTTTAGAAAAGGAGAACCGCTTGACCAAAGCCCCTACCGGCAACAATACCGATTGCTCGCTCAACTTCATCCCCAAGATGAACTACGAAACACTGATCAACGGCTACAAGCACATCCTCAATACCATCTACTCCCCCGGGCCCTATTACGAACGAGTCAAAACCTTCTTAAGAGAATATAAACCCCAGGTAGGCATAGCCAGCAGACTGGAATTTTATCATATCAAGGCATTCTTTAAGTCCATATGGTTTTTGGGTATCAGAGAAAAGGGGAGGAGATACTACTGGAAGCTATTCCTCTCCACCCTGCTGAAGCAGCCACGGAAATTCCCCCTCTCCATAAGTCTTAGCGTCTACGGGCATCACTTCCGCAAGATTGTTGAGAAGTACATCGCTCTAGCGGTTGAAGACCCGGCCAGCTCCGCTAACTAGGAATCGAGATAAAGCTGGCATCTGAAAGTGCCCCAGTTTATCCTCCTGCGTGGTCAAGGAGGGGGGTCAAAAACTCCCTGCCCCATTTGAATCTCTGTGCAAGCTGGCAGGGAGTTTTAGATTTTGTCTCTTTAAGTGGGCTTGATTTGAGGAATTTACATTGACGAATCATAGTGCTGTTGTTATCATTCTGGTTAATACGGGAGCTTGAATACTAGTTTGAGTGACAGAAGGAGGAGAGCTATGGCTATTGAAAGGGTTAGCATTATCGGCGCCGGGGTAATGGGGATGGGCATCGCTCAGGCGCTTGCCCAACAAGGGCTTGAAGTCCCCATCTATGACCTGGAAAGGTCTATCCTGGAGAGAAGCCTAGAGAGGACACGCCGCAACCTCGAGTCTCTGGTAAGTAAGGAAAAGATAACTGCTGAGGAAGCGGAGAGGATAATCTCCCGCATCAAGATAACCACCAACCTGGAGGACACCACCACCGCCGACCTAATTATTGAAGCTGTCTTTGAGGACATGGAAGTAAAGAAGAAGGTATTTGCCCAGCTGGATGGATTATGCCCCCCGGCCACCATCCTGGCCAGCAATACCTCAACACTCTCACCCACCGAGATCGCTTCGGCAACCAAACGCCCCGATAAAGTAGTCGGCATGCACTGGTTTAATCCGGCACCAGTGATGCGCCTTATAGAGGTTATCAGTGGCGCAGAAACATCTGAGGAAACGGTCCAGGCGGTAATGGAATTCGCAAGGAAGGTGGGCAAAACACCAGTAAGGGTAAACGAGGCTCCCGGAGGCATCGTCAGCCGTATCCTCAGGGGCTATCTCAATGTGGCGGTTGACGTGCTGGCTGAGGGGGTGGCCACCGTTGAGGATATCGACACGGCGATGAAGCTGGGGGCAAACTTCCCCATGGGGCCTTTTGAACTGATTGACCTCATCGGTGTGGACGTCCACACTAATAACTCCGATGCCCTAGCACGTGAGCTGGGTGACCTGAAATATCGCCCCCACGCCCTCCTGCGCAAGATGGTCCGAGCCGGTCATCTGGGACGTAAAACTGGCCGTGGCTTCTATGACTACACCAAATAGGAGGATTGAGATGTCCTACCAGGAAATTATTTATGAGAAAGAGAACGAGCTGGCCATCATCACCTTCAATCGGCCGGAGGTACGCAATGCGCTCAACTATCTGGCCATTGATGAGGCGCTTGAAGCAGCCAGTGACGCTGATGCTGACGATGCGGTAAGAGTCCTTATCTTAACCGGAGCGGGCGATAAAGCCTTTGTGGCCGGGGCGGATATAGAGGAACTGCGGGGGCGGAATACCTTGACCGAGCTGGGCAAACGCTCGGCACGGAGACGGGTACTGGCTAAGTTGCTGGAGACGATGTCCAAACCCACCATCGCCGCCATCAATGGGTTTGCCCTGGGCACGGGACTTGAGCTGGCCATGGCCTGCACCATCAGAATAGCCTCAGATAATGCCAGATTTGGTCAGCCGGAGATAAATCTGGGCATAATGCCAGGAAACGGAGGCACCCAGCGACTGCCCAGGCTGGTGGGTATGGGGCGCGCCATGGAGATGATTCTCACCGGGGACCTCATTGACGCCCAAGAGGCCTATCGTATCGGCCTGGTCAACCGGGTGGTGCCTCAGGCTGAACTTATGCCCTATGTGAAGCAGCTGGCCAGGAAACTGGCCGCCAAATCACCCCTGGCCATCAAGCTGGCCAAGAACGCCATCTATACCGGGCTCAATATGAGCCTTGATGAGGGTATTGAGTATGAAAACAAGATGTTCGCCATCCTATGCGGCAGTGAGGACAAGCAAGAAGGTGTGGCCGCCTTTCTGGAAAAGCGCCCACCCAATTTTCGAGGCCGCTAGTAAATTTGCTTTGCGGCAACCCTGTCATAACCAGAAGAATAAAGGAGTAAGTGAACATGGCCGATAGAGAAGTTGTCATCATAAACGGAGCCAGAACCGCCATAGGCAAGTTTGGCGGCGCGCTGAAAAATCTTACCGTCATTGATATTGGAGTGGCTGCGGTAAAAGGGGCTCTGGAGAGGTCTGGCATCAAGCCAGAAGATATTGACGAGGTGATAATCGGGCATGCCCGCCAGGCAGGAACCGGGCCTAATGCCGCCCGCATCGTTTCGGTTAAGGCGGGTATACCGGACAGTGTGCCCGCCTTCGGAGTTCAGCAAGCCTGTATCTCAGGGCTTCAAGCGGTAATGCTGGCCGCCAATAGTATTAAATCAGGGCACGCCGAGGTTGTCCTGGCTGGTGGGATGGAACACCACAGCAGCATTCCCTACTTAAGCTTAAACACTCGCTGGGGAGCACGCCTGGGTGATGTGGTGCTGGAGGATGCCATGTTTAAAGACGGCTACCGGTGTGGCATAGAAGAAAAACTAATGGGGGAGCTGACCGAAGGGCTGGCGCAGAAGTACGGAATCGGCCGGGAGGAGCAAGACCAGTTCGCCCTGGAGAGCCAGCAAAAGGCGGATGCGGCCAAGAAAAAGGGGTTTTATGCCAAGGTAATTGTGCCCATTGAAGTAGAGCAGAAAGAGGGGCCTCCTCTCTTGTTCCAGGAGGATGAGCATCCCCGCAGCGATACCACTCTGGAGCGCTTGGCTAAATTGAGACCAGCTTTTGTCAAGGAAGGGACGATCACTGCCGGCAACTCCTCGGGCATCACCGATGGAGCCTGTGCCCTGATTGTGATGTCGAAGGAGAGAGCTGATGAGCTCAAGCTCAAACCGCTCGCCTTCATCCGTTCCTATGCCACGGCTGGCGTGGAACCAAAGTATTTTGGCATTGGCCCGGTACCGGCCACAAAAAAGGCGCTGCAGCTAGCTGGGCTCACGCTGGATGACATTGACCTCATTGAGATCAACGAGGCCTTTGCCGCTCAGGTGCTCGCCGTAATCAAAGAACTGAAACTCGATAGGAGCAAAGTGAATGTGCACGGTGGCGCTATCGCCTTGGGTCACCCCACTGGCATGTCCGGGGCCAGGCTGGCCCTGGAGCTACCCTACGCTCTGGAGGAGAAGAATGGGCGCTATGGCATAGTTACCATCTGCGGTAACGGTGGCCACGGCGGGGCCATGGTGTTAGAAAGAGCCAGGTATTAGCCAATAAAGCAAAATGCTCACCAGTGAATACCTTGAATAGATAAAGAGATTCGTCTTACGGTACCGGAGAAGAAGAGTGGCACATTGTACCTCGCTGTTATTGACAATAGAGATTCCCGCCTGAACTTGGCTAAGCAACTGGGCGGATGAATCAGTGGTGCTTCCCTCGGAACATGGCGTGACGACTGCCGAGGCATTCAGCTGATGGCGTGCAAGGAAAAAAATGACCGTGTTATACTCATATAGACTACAAAGCTGGGGGGAGGCATGAGATTCAAAGATAAGGTGACCATTGTCACTGGCAGCGCACGTGGCCTTGGCAGAGCCATCGCTCGTGGTTTTGCTGCGGAAGGGGCTCAGGTAATAATCTTAGACAAGTCAGAGGAAGAAGCTAATAAGACCGCCAAAGAGATAGAATCTGAGGGAGGTAGAGCGGTAGCGCTGAAGGTTGACGCTACCCAAGGGCAGGAGGTCATTGATGCGGTTGCAAAAATCGCTAAGGAATGGGGCAGAATAGACATCCTGATCAACAACATCGGTTGGAATGAGTGCGTACCCTTCTTAGAAACTGATGAAGACCTCTGGCGTCTCTCATTGGACATTAACTTACTGGTTCCACTGCGTTTCTGCCGTGCCGTTTTGCCCCATATGGTGAAGCAGAAGTACGGCAGGGTTGTCAATATCGCCTCTATTGCCGGCAGGCAACCTAGGCCCCTTGCTGTCGCTTATAGTGCGGCCAAGGCTGGAGTCATCGCGATTACCCGTTCACTGGCCGTAGCCATGGCTCCCTACAATATACGAGTCAATTGTGTGGCCCCTGCGCTTATTGAGACGGAACTACTGAGGACGCAAGCCAGCCGTGAGTACCTTCAACCCATATTGGACCAGACGGCACTACGGAGATTGTGCCAGCCTGAGGAGGTAGCTGCCGCGGTGCTGTTTTTGGCCTCGGACGAGGCATCTTATGTTGTGGGCGAGAGCCTGCATGTGGATGGTGGGAATTGCATGCTCTGAGAAACAGCTTCCCGAGCACTCCACATCGATTTACTTCGGGGTATGCACCTTCTTGAAACCCTCAAGCGTAGGCGGTGGCGAAGTGACGGCAAGAACCTTCAGTTCCGTCTGCCCGGTGTTCAGCAGTTGGTGTACTGTTTTCGGAGGAACAAAGACACAACTGCCCGGGCCAATTTCTTCTTCCTCCTCCCCAACCCTGACGCGGCCGGTTCCCCCAACTACATACCAGATTTCTTCGGCGTCATCGTGGACGTGTGGATTAGATGAAGAACCCTGGCCGATTATTACAATTCCAGCCCAAAATCTGCGGGAACCTACCGTCCAAGGTGCTATCAGGTGCTTTATCTCCCTGGCATGAGGCGGCATTAAGTGCTCACCCTTCACTTCATGTTCCCTGACATGTTTCATCGGGACCTCCTCCATAAACGCCATTAGCCGACCTATCCAAGCCGGAGGTAGCCGAGCTACCTCCGGCTTGTTCTCCACTAGACCAAAACCTTGCCCTTATCCAGCACCACCTTGCCATCAAACTCGACAATAGCTTCCTTGTACGAGATGTCAATGTGGCACGGTGCCTTGACCTTGCCGCCAATGGCGTAGTTGCTGCCCAAGCCATGGTGACCATTACCAAGTCTGCCACAAGCATCCAAATTAGTGGCATAAAGCCGGCAGAAGGGGTTGAGCCCTATGCCAAACTCAGCCAGATTGTATGCGTTAGGGTCATTGAACGATGCCAGCGTCTCCCACAGGTAATCAGCGGCCTTTCCGCCCTTTACTTCGGTGACCCGGCCCTCGCGGACATAGAGGGTCACCGGCTCATCCCGGATGACACCATACCCCATCAGCAGCACATCACCCACGATGACGCCCTCGGTGGTCCCTTCAATCGGGGCAATATTGATCTCGCTGTTAGGTACAGCAGCAAACTGGCCGGGCTCACGGAACAGCCCCGTCTCATACTGGACGGGACGGCCGGTAACTTCGCCCCGCAGGTCGGTGCCCGCGGGTGAGGTCATCCGGATTGTCTTTGCTTTCGACAGGATGGCGCCCAGCCGGCGGGCCACCCTGTCATTCTCCTCAAAGTCGGCCAGGATGCCGCCGGTGCACAGGATATCTTCGGTTACCTCGCACATGGTGGTTCCCCGCGCCCCGTTTTTGATCGCCTCAACCCGAGCATCGGTGTGGGTTATTGACCAGCTGGTAGGCAGGAAGAAGACATCTGCCCGAGCACAGGCTCCTACCACTGGCTTAGGCACCTGTCTCCCGTGAGCACCGGTCGGGGGGAACATCACGATGGTCGGTATCCCACCTACGGCATAAGCCGCCCCGGCCAGCACCTCGGCAATGCGCAGCTTATGGCTATCGCAGGCAATCACCACATTCTCGCCAGGCTTGACAGCGGCACATTGGGTCATCAGCTTGTACGCCCCGGGCATCATCTCAATGATACTGGATGGTGCTGGCATATAATGGAAATAATGAATTGGCCATGTCATTTAAAGCTACCTCCCTTGACCTAATCTGTGGTCTTTCAAAGCCAAATTCTGTCACCTCATTTGCCCTCTTCACATAATTGCCGCTTCACCTCCCTTCGCTGGGCAGCAACCCGCCCTGCGTTTCCTTCTAGCTTCAGCAAAGGGCGTCAGCAGAATACACAAAGTACTTGAACCATACTCAATAAGATAGCGTTAATCCACCGTCTACCACATAATTAGCTCCTGTGACGAAACTAGCTTCATCCGAAGCCAAAAAAACTATTACATTGGCTATCTCCTCAGGTTTACCGTACCTGCCCAGGTGAATCATTTTGATTTGCCTCTGCAAGAATTCCTCGGGCATGCTAAGGACGCGCCCGGTTCCGGTTAACGCCGGAGAAACGCAGTTAACGTTTATCCCATACTGGGCCAGCTCTTTAGCTAGTGACTTAGTAAAAGCGATGATACCACCTTTGGCGGCAGCGTAGTCAGCCGTATTCGCCTGACCCACCATGCCAGCAACTGAAGCCACATTTACTATCTTGCCGTACCGCCGCTCTATCATATGGTTAATCACCGCCCGACAGCAATTAAGCGGTCCATAGAGATTGAGAGCAAAAATGCGGTCCCAAACCTCCTTGTCTGATTGGGAGAAGGGGCCTATCTCTGCTGGGATAGCTCCCCCAGCGATGTTAGCCATGATATCTATTTGGCCAAATTTATCTAGGGCAGCTTTGGCCATCCGGTTAGCCTCATCAAGGCTGGTTACATCCACCCTCAGGGCTATCGCCTGGCCGCCCTGGGCTTTGATTTCGTTGGCCACTTTATCAGCATCATCAATATTTATGTCAGCTATCACCACTCTGGCGCCTTCACTGGCTAGGATGTGACTGGTAGCTCGAGCAATGCCGCTAGCACCCCCGGTGACAATAGCCACCCTATCTCTGAATCTGGCGCCTCCCATCATTCAACCTCTCCTTTCCTGTTTCGGCTAACATGATTATCAGATGCGTAACTTTGGGCAAAAATCTGTTGATAATTGGCGCTAAACCTGGTCCAATATTTCCTCTATCTGCTCATCGGTCAGGCTCTCATACTTATCCCTTGCCAGCAGTTCATTCAAAGTTTTTTTGGTCCACACATCAAAAGCAATGTCTCCATCCTCAGGAAGATATCCGGAAAACTTAAATGTGGCTGGCCTGATCACCACATCTGGGTTGTAAGCCCAGCCAAAGTCCCATACCTCCTCTGGGTATGCGGTGAGAAAGACTATCTTACCCTGATAGCGGCCTTCAGCCCCTATATATACACAGGGGATTACATGATCCACTTGCCAACCTATTTCCTTTAAGGCGTTGATAGTAAACGTCTTCAAAATCCAGGGGTCGAAGTTTATCTCGAGGTTAGCATGGACATGGGTATAGTGGCCACACTCAATCATCCTGAGGGTCTTCTTCCAGTGAGCTGACTGGAAATATTTCTCTATTTCCCGTTCTTCTCTGGGTCCTACACATTTGAAATCAAACTGTTTATAGTAGTCGTCCATATACTTCTTACCCCAGCCGATTAAGTTCTTCCCGGCCTCACCGTGGTCGGGACTGGCTGGTTCCAAAACTACGTTGGGATTATACCTCCAGTACATATCAATGGCTGGAATATACAGGCTCCTCTCAGGGTCATACGGATGGACGCTGTGCAGACCAGCTACACCTGGCGAAGGAGATGTCAAATCAATTTTTCTATCCAGTGCAAGTCCTTTCCGCGCAAAATACCGCTCCATCAGCTTGCATAGAGATAGCGCCTCCACCCTATTCTCCCAATACATATGAATGTGGTATATCTCCTCCTCTGTCTGCGTCAACATACGCATTAGCTCTTGCCACTGGTCTGATTTGAAATAATTCACCACAGCTGCTGTAATTTCTTTTTGGTTCATAATTTACTCCTGTTTTTGCTTGGTTTTTACCTTATTGCTGTATTTTCGTATAGTATGCTTTTTTGAAAATAGCCTGTCAATAGGTTTGCGGCTCTACCACGAATGTAAAAAGCTGTGGTGACAAATAAAAGGCAGGACTTTGTCAGAACTACACTCCCTTGACGCATGATAAACACGGGAAAAACCTAGTCTGCGCCGCAATCCCTCGAGCTCCGTCCTCATCACCACCCACCAAAGCTGAGCAGAACCGGTCAATTTGGGGGCTTGACAACCGTGATATAATAATTATGACGCAGTTCGCATGAGAATATCACTTGGGAATATCACGGACGAGCCTGGCTCCTTGACATAGTCAAAAATTAGGGTGAATGACCAATATTATGAAAACAGGAGGTGGTAGCCTTCGAAAGAAAAGATTTTGACACGCTGGATTTCAAATTTCGGGGAGGAGGATAAAATGAAAAAAATATTTACCTTAGTTATGGTGGTGGCATTGCTTGGTGGCCTAGTGGCGGCTGGCTGCGCGGCTCCGGCGCCAGCGCCTGCCCCAGCTCCAGCGCCAGCACCAGCACCCGCTCCAGCTCCAGCCCCAGCTCCAGCGCCAGCACCAGCACCCGCTCCAGCCCCAGCTCCAGCCGCACCTGCGGAGGTGATAACCTGGGTAGGGCAATCACTGTGGCCTGAGGGAAGGGCCGGTACGGAGGCAATGAAGAGGCTCGCCGCTGCCGTTGAAGAGGCAAGTGGAGGGCGCCTGGTGATGCAAGTGCAGCCTGCCGGCGCTATTGTGCCCGCCTACGAGGAGTTCTGGGGAATACATGAGGGCACCCTTGATTGGGCCCTCTGGGCTTCCACCACCATCAGTGGGGAGCTTCGCTTCGGTAGCATTATCGCCCATACTGCTGCCAGAATTCCCCCTCTACAGTTCAATATCTTTATGGAATCAGTGGGCTATGACCTCACCAATAAGTGGTACGGGAAAAAAGGATACGACGTCTACGATGTCACTGGCTTTCCTGGTACCCCTGAGGTCTTCATGCACTCCACCAAGCCGCTAAGAACGCCCGATGATTACAAAGGCATGAATGTCCGAATCTCCGGTGACGCCGCTGAGGCCTTCATGCGCCTTGGCGCCAGCACCGTGTTCATGCCGGCGGGTGAAATCTACGAGGCGACGATGCGTGGCGTAATTGATGCTTTTGAAATGAGCTCCCCCAGCATCAACCTGGAATTCGCCTACCATGAAGTCGCCAAGTATATCTATCTTTCCCCTGTCCGGGCGCCCACTGAGCACATTCCTCTGGGGGTGAAACGGAGCAAGTGGGAAACATTGCCCGACGACCTCAAGCTAATTGTGAGGGAGCTCGGCCGCTCCGAAGGACTAAGGTATCATACCACGCTGGTGCTTAGAGAGAAAGAAGCGATCCAGGCATTCAAAGACTACGGCAACATCGTAGAGCCGCTGCCCAAGGAGATAGAGGATGCATTCAAGAAAGAGTTTGACAAATGGATGGACGAGATCGCGGCGGACTATCCCGAATTCAAGGAATTCCTGGACGCCGAGCGTGCCTGGGCGGTGATGTGGTATGAGCTGTACGGACTTCCCGACTGGGCAGTACCCCCAGACGAATGGCGAAGCTGAGGCTAGATTGCCTCAAAAATTCAATATGTCTCCGCTCCGGGGAGAACCCCGGAGCGGAGCATAATAAATAAGCGATGAGAAAGATACTGAAAGCGATTGATGCTAGCAACGAGTATGTCGCCTGGGCGGCAAAGTGGATTGCTGTTTTCATCGTTCTGGTCGTTTGCACTGAAGTTTTTCTGCGGTATGTCTTAGGTAGCCCAACCATCCAGTTACCCGAAGTCATGATTATGGCTGGGACGGCTCTTTATACCCTCTCCTGGGGATATATCTATCGCCAGCAGCGGCATGTGAGAGTAGATGTTGTTTATGCTCACCTGTCAGCCAAGTGGAAAGCCATCATTGATGTGATTGGTGGCGTGATTTGGCTCCTGCCACTGGTTATTTTGCTGACCTACGGTGCTGGGAAGTATGTGATATTCTCCTGGGCACACATGGAAAGGTCACCTTGGCACCATTGGTACCCCATACTTGGTCCAATAAGAACGATTGTGTTTATCGGAGTGCTTTTGCTTACTCTTCAGGCTTTGGCCCAATTCTTTCGTGATATATATTTACTGGTGAGGAATAGAGCTTATGATTGACTTGAGCCCTGAGATGACCGCGGCGGTCATGCTTGCTGTCGTCTTCATTGGGGTGATGCTTGGTTTCCCGCTGGCTTTTGTCATTGGTGGTATCGCTGTCACCATGGGGATTCTCCTTTTCGGCCCAGCCCTGGCCACTGATATCATGTACCGCCGCGCCTACAGCTTGTTAAGCAACTATATTTTGCTGGCAGTACCCGGATTTATTTTCATGGGCGTCATGCTGGGCTATTCAGGGATAACCGAGAAAATGTTTTCTGCCCTGTATGTCTGGCTTGGTGGCTTCAGGGGTGGGCTGGCGGTAGTTACCATTTTGGTGGGCACCATCATGGCGGCCACGGTGGGCATCATCGGCGCCTCGGTCACCGCGCTGGCAATTATCGCCCTTCCTGAGATGGTCAAGCGGGGTTATAGCAAATCTTTGGCCAGTGGTGCCGTCTGTGCCGGTGGTACCTTGGGCATCCTGATTCCACCCAGCATTATGCTGGTGGTTTACGGGCCAATGGCGGCGCTCTCAGTAGGTAAACTGTTTTTCGCCGCCTTTATCCCCGGGTTTATCCTTTCGGGACTATACATTACCTACATCACTATCTACAGTTTTGCCAAACCGCAAGTGGCACCCGTGGTGGCGCCGGAGGAAAGGGCAGTCCCCTTGCTTAAGAAAACCGCTGACCTTTTTATTTCACTAGTGCCGCCAGCGATATTAATTATGGCGGTGCTGGGAAGTATTTTCATGGGGATAGCTACGCCAACTGAAGCTGCCGGCGTGGGTGCTCTCGCCGCCACACTGCTCGCCGTTGCCCATCGACGGTTCAACCTGCAGGTGCTGAAGGAAGCGGCGCGAGAAACACTAGTTGTTTCCGGGATGGTGATGGCCATCGGTGCCATGGCTTTTGCCTTCGTCGGCGTCTTTATGCGTGCCGGCGGTGGGGATGCAGTGAAAGAGATTATTCTCGCTGCCCCTGGCGGCAAATGGGGCATCTTTGCCATTGTCATGTTCGTCGTCTTCATGCTGGGCTATTTTATTGACTGGCTGGGCATCCTCTTCATTGTGGTGCCGATAATCACACCCGTTGGTGATGCGCTCGGCTTTGACCCGCTCTGGTTTGCCATGATGATTTGCGTCAACCTCCAGACTTCCTTCATGACACCGCCCTTCGCCTACGCCATCTTCTATCTTAAGGGGGCGGCTGACCCGTCCCTAGGGATAACGGCCGGAGACATTATCCGCGGGGTATTCCCGTTCGTTTTCCTCATCTTGATTGCGCTTGGACTGCTGGTCGCCTTTCCCCAGCTGATTCTGTGGCTACCGGGGCAAATGATAAAGGCTTTCTAGCCCCCTACTGACTGGTTCGCCAGATGGGCAGTGGTCCTTGCTACGCTGTTGGCTGCAACCGGGCTTCGCCTTCCAACTCCCTGAGGCTGGCTTGGGCTCGGAACGTTAATCCCTAAAGGAGTACTTTAGTGCATTTCTGCTTTATGCTTGGCACATGGCCAGAGTGCCCTCCGATATGAAAATTAAGGGGCGAGTGAGATAAGTACCAGGCCAAATACGATGAGACAAGAACCGAGAACACGACCTTTACCGAAGGGTTCCCCGAGCATAAAGGTACCGAGCAAAACTCCGATGACTATCCCTACCTCCCGGGCCGGTGCAATGTAACTCACCCTAGAAAATTGCAGGGCAAACAAAATTAAGCCATAGGCAATGAACAGCAGAAGACCAGATATGATAATGCTGCCAGTGTTCTCTTTCATTTCAGTGCGTATTGCCTTAGTGCCGTGAGTCCGATATACATATGGTGCGAGAAACAGAGTGCTGCCTAACACTAAGAAGTACATGTACAAAAAAGGGTTAACATAGCTGACACCCATTTTATCCCATACTGAATACACCGCGATAACCAAGCCCGTAAGCAAAGCATATCGTGCCCCAGCTTCCCGGAAAAACCTGAAGGGATCGTGGAGAACTTTCTGAAACTGCCCCCACCAGTAGACGGTAAATATGCCTAGAACCACAGAGATTATACCAACTATTGCCAGTGTCGTAAGGATTTCTTTGAGTAACAACACGCCTATGACTGGCACCAATGCCGGGCCCGTGCCCCTGGCAACAGGATACACCAACGAAAGGTCAGCATAAGTATAACTGCGTCCCAGAAAAACGAAATAGAGAGCGTGCAAAATAGCTGTACCGAAAATGAACCACCAGCCTGGATACGAGATAGGGTATCTCCAGATTAAGATAGCCGCGAGAGGAAGTACCAATACACTTATAGATATGAGCATCCACCAAATAAATACTTCCTGATTGGTTGCCCGCTTTGCTAGGAAGTTCCAAGTAGCATGAGCTACTGCCGATAAAAGTACTAGTATAAGGGCAAGGGTAGTCACGGGGAGAGTATAGCATTAAATATATTCGGGGACAATAAAACTAACTGACATATCTGGGGAAATTTCCTTTTCCTTTTGGTAGACAAAATAGCGTTTCGCTCACTGATTCACAAAAGGAGCTGGGTCATGTGAAGCCCATTACCTCAACAGCCGGAAATTCGAAGAGCTTGTCACAAACAAGATAAAAGAGCGTATTCTGACTGAAGAGAACTTGCAGGAGCTTGTCCGGCTGGTCAATGAGGAAATAGATAGTGCTGCTGCGGACTACCGGGAAGAATTAGAAGTGGTCTCGGATGCGATTGCTGGCATTAACAGCCGTCTGGAGAGGTTATACGATGCGCTGGAGACGGGTAAGCTTGGGCTTGATGACCTGGCACCCAGAATCTAGCAGTTGAGACGTCAGCAGGAACGGCTCCAAGCCAGAAGGTGGGAGTTCTTTATTCCGTACACTTTGGTGGAGATAGGGGGATTCGAACCCCCGACCTCTGCGATGCGAACGCAGCGCTCTCCCAATTGAGCTATATCCCCACCTGACAATAGAAATTATACCATAAAAAATGCCCGTGATTAACCCCCTAGTGCTCCACCCGTTTCACCTGATAGCGCAATTTGCCGGCGGGCACGGACACCTCAACGATATCCCCTTCGCTCCGGCCGATAAGCGCCCTGCCCAAGGGGGAGGCGCAGGAGATTTTCCCCTGGGTTGGGTCCACCTCCTTGGGGTCAACTATCATGTAGCGCAGTTCCTCCCCGGAATTCAGGTCACACACGATGATACGGTCACCGATACCGGTCTTGAGCTCTGACTTCGGTGCCTCATCAATAATCTTGGCTGCCTTCAGGATTTCCTCCAGTTCCCTGATGCGCCCCTCCAGGTGCCCGAGCTGCTCCCTGGCGGCGGCGAGAGGCGCATTCTCACTGAAGTCTTTATCCGCCGCCGCCCGGCTTATCTCCTCAATGATCTGAGGGCGCCTGCGCTTGAGGGCAGCTAGCTCCGCTTCCAGCTCCGCATACCCCCGCTGGGTCAGCGAGATAGCCTCGGGCAGACCTTGCCTTGTCGAAGTTTGAGCACTAGCTTTTGCCTTCTTCGCCTTGAGGTGGACAGCAAGGTTGATCCGGCTCCATCCCGCCCGCTTGGCATAAGCCAGGAAAGCGCGTACCGGCTCAAGCTTTCTGGCGTAGTCTTTATCGGATAGGGACAATCGCTCCGCGTAGTTGGCTACTTCAGGAGCGCTGAGCTCATGAAGTGGCATTTCCCAGCCATACCAGCGGACGAATTTATACACCTCTGGCTGGCTTATCTCCTTTTCCCGGGGTGGTAGCGTGGCCAGAAAAAGGCCGGCCGCCTCGCCCAAACTTAGATTCTGCCGAGCGCTCTCTACCATGGCCCCTCCCGATATCCCCCAAGCCTAGCCTGCGGGAACACGCGCCACCGGCTCTATGGGCAGGGCCTTGGGCTTATGAACTGGCTCCCAGATACAATGGAGGGGTGGAATATCAATGTAATTAAAGCCACCCGCCTTCTCTTTGGGGTCACCAAAGTGCCCGCTCTGCAGGCTAGGGAAACCTTGCTCGATGAGCAACCTTGAGGTCTCATCAATATCATCGCAGAGGAACTTGAGGTGATGGATTCCCTCACCGTGCTCGTCTATCCAGTCCTGATAGACAGAGTCCCCCTCAACGGGCTGAACCAACTCCAGCTCCAGGTCCCCGATGTAGGCATGGGCCAGCCTCTCCTTACCCCAGGCTGGTCTGCCATGATAGGTGCGGTCATAGAGGGCATGTGTCCCCCAATCACGAATCTCCCAGGGGCCAATGCCGAGGATATTCCAGTAATTCTCGGCCGTCCTCACCACGTCCTTGACGCAAATTCCCACCTGTTTTATGCCGGTGACCTTGACCTTGGCCGGGCTTTTTGCCTTCGGGTCCTCCGGGTAGAAAGTAGCCCCCGGAGGAGTGCCGCCAGTCCGGTTGCTTGTCTCCCAGATAGCCTTTAAGGGGACTCTGGTATCAAAGTAAGCGAATTGACCTTCGAGCTCCGGGCCAAAGTGCCCACTCATGATGGTGATAAAACCCATCGCCGCCATCTCCCTCTCCACCCTCTCTATATCCAAGTCCTCAACCAAGAATTTCAGATGATGGAGCCCTTCCCCGTGCTCATTGATCCAGTCTTGATAGACTGAAGCTCCCTCAATGGTTTCAAAGATCTCCAGCTCCAGTGGCCCCACCTGGGCCACCGCCCCCCGGTACTTGCCCCAGGCTGGCTTGCCGTAATACTTGAGGTCAGGGACCTCCGGCTGGCCAAAATCAAAGACCGCCCAGGGGCCAATGCCCAGGATATTCCAATAGCTCTCTATGGTCTTCTGCAGGTCATTGCACACGATGCACACCTGCTGAATCTGGGTAACCTTGACTCTAGCTGGACTTACTGCTGCCATACTCTATATCCTCCTTTTCCCGATACCGCTTGCTAGGGAATTGTAAGACCTACGCCCACTGATTGTCAACGCCGCTCAAACCAGAAAGGCTAGCGCACCACCCACTTCCCCGCCTCAACCGCGGTCAGAAAATCGAGCACCGCTCGGTTGAAGATGTCTGGCTCCTCCAAATTGATGGCATGCCCAGCCTGCGGGAAAACCAGTAAACCGGCGCCAGGCATGTGCTGCTTCATGATAAGCGCCGGGGCAAGGCACATGTCATCCTCATCCCCAACCATAATTAGAGCGGGTATTTTAAGCTCCTTTAGCTTCAGCTCTAGGGCAGAGATGGGTGGCCGTTTCAGGATGACCTCCCTGATGATGCGCGCCGAGCCTTCCGCCGAGTGCGCGGCGAGCTCATCAACGAACTCCCGCCAGCCCCGCGGGTCCTTGCGCCATAGCTGAACCCGGTTGGGCTCATAAGCATAGCGCTCAGCAACCGCCCTCCAGCCCTCTCTTTCAACCTGCCGGGCCATATCCTCCAGCTTGGTTTGGAAAATCTCCCGGTCGGTGGTGCCGGCACCAGTGGCCACGATGATCAGAGCCCGGGTCATCTCCGGATGAGCCAGGCCAAAGTTCAGGGCGATGTTTCCCCCCATGGAGCAGCCAGCCACATATGCCTCCCTGATGCCCAGATGGCGCAGGAGCTGATATAGGTCCTCAACCAGTATATCCTGAGAATAGGCGTTTGTCTCCTCCGGCACCTCCGAGGGAGGAAACCCCCGGTGATTGTAGGTAATCACCTGGTAGCGCCGGGAGAAGAACCTGACCTGGGGCTCCCAACTCTTATAAGTTCCAGCGAATTCATGGCTGAAAACCAGGGGAAACCCCTCCCCGGTTACCTCATAGTACAGCGAGACCCCATTTACCTTGGCCGTGGGCATAGCTCTCCTCCTCGGACATCACTCTGCAGGATAACTCCTGGTTATATTAACTCTCCCTTAACTCCGCTGTAAAGTGCCGCCTGAAAACCTAGCTAGCTCAGAAGGGAATCCTGATGATGCCCATCACCTTGGCCACCACGGCGCGCCCCAGCAGCATCAAGATGGCCTGGCTGTGCCAGTCAAAAGAGATGTCCCTAGCCTCAAGCAACGCCTCATCAATATGGTTAGCTTTAAGTATGTCAAATAGCTGGTCAAGGCGGTGGTCATCTAGCCGCTCAAAAAGCTTTCTTGCCCAGCGGCCTATCTTCAGCTCCCATTCCAGTCTCTCCCGCCACTCCCGCTCGTACCTGGCCAGGCTCTTCATCGAGAGGTCATCCTGCTCCAGCGCCTGGTGCAGAGTGTCCGCGGCGATGTCAGCACACAGCAAACCGTAATAAATACCGCCGCCCGTGGTTGGCTTCACCTGCCCGGCGGCATCTCCAACCACCACCACCCGCTCCCCGTGGGTTCTATCCAGTGGTTTTAAGGGAACTGCTCCGCAGCTCAGCTTGGATTCAGCGGAAACCACTTTTCCTTGAGCCTGAAGAGACTCAAGCCAATCTCTCAAATACCTCTCAGGGTTATGACGTGAGAGCAACCCTACCCTGGCTCGGCCTGGCCGGGTGGGCACTAGCCAGCCGAAAAAGCCGGGAGCTATCTTCTGCCCGAAGTGGACCTCCACCTCCTCTATTCCCGGCGTTTCCACCTCCGCCTGGGCGCCGAGGGCAAAGTCAGTGAGCTCGCCCAGCCCCAGTTTCTGCACTAGCCTAGAGCCAAAGCCAGCGGCAATGACCACGGCCCTAGCCTCAAAGTGGCGCCTCTCCTGCCGGGATACCTCAACCCTGACCCCCTTCTCCCCAACCGCGATATCGCTCACCGGGCTATCAAATACGTATTCCGCCCCCTCGCCTTGAGCTCGGCTGACCATGGCCAGGTCAAAGGCCGCCCGGTCCAAAATACAGGCCTGGCTTTCCTCTCGCCGCAGCTGGAGCAGCTTCCCCGAAGGCGAGAATAGCTTGGCGCTGTTCGCCCGCCGCAGAATAACGCCCTCATCAAGGTCAAAAGCGCGGGCGCACTCCTCACTGACGATGCCGGTGCAGCAGACTTTCTCCCCCACCTGGGGCCTGCGCTCCAGCACCATCACCCGGTGTCCCCTCCCGGCCAGCCGATGGGCGACCCGGCTCCCCACCGGCCCAGCGCCGATAACTATCACATCATACAATTTTAAAGCCTCGGCAAAGCGTCAATATGTTTTCCTAGCTTGGGCTCAGGGCAGTAACTTACCGAACGCCCTGCTGATAACCTTCTTGAGGTAGTGGAACGCTACCGGTATAATGGTAACCACAGCGATAACCAAAAGGGCGTTAAGACCGGTAATCCTGACACCGAATAGCAGGTTCAGGGCAAGGAGGGAGAGTGTCACCAGGGCGATGGAGAGCCCGAAGGAGAGGGCGATTCTCTCCAGGATATTTATCCCGCGGAAGAGGATGAGCGTCCAGGCAAAGCCAGGGAGCAGAAAAACGAGGATAAATGCCAAAAACGCCCGGATAGCAGGCAGGCGGTCAAGGAAAGGGAGGAAAAAATCAAATATTTGTCTCAGTGGGGATAACCAATCCAAGCTTTACTACCCCCTTCCCATCAACCGCGAGAATGGGTCAGCGGATGAACTGGCATAACCTTAAAGAGCTACCACGGTCAGCTTACCTCATGCCGCCGATATTGGCACTGGCCTTCTATCTCGCCTTTATTCCGCACCAGGGTTATCCCTACCCGGTGCACATCGATGAATGGGTTCATCTGGCTTACGCCAAGGCGCTGCTCAAGGCGGGCAGCGTGAGCTTCCCCGACCCCTTTCTGGGGGAGAGAATTATAACCATCAGCTCAAATCTAGAGGCAGGCTTCCACCTGTTCTGGGGGGTATTCCACCAGCTGAGCGGCATTTCTTGGCTTACTATCTTCAAATATTTTCCGGGCATCATCTTCGTCATCACCGTGCTCTCGGCCTATGTCCTGGGGGAGCGGCAGGGATTCGGCTGGGAGGCTGCCCTCTTCGTCTCCCTGATACCAACCACGGTGGGCATCCTGGGCCCCGGCTTTCTGGTGCCGGTGGCCATGGGGCTGCTCTTTATCCCCCTGGCCCTCTTCCTCGCCTTCAACTTCAGAACCGTGTGGGCTTACCTCGCGCTCTTCCTCCTTATCTCCTTTTTGCTCTCCATCCACGCCCCCTCGGCAATCATCGTGGTCATCCTGCTTGCCCCTTACATACTACTCAATCTGAAAAGCAACTTCAAGCACAGCCTGGGGATAACCCTGGCCTTGGCCATACCTTTTCTGGCGCCCTTCCCCTGGATAGTGGCTAAGCTGCTGCCCACGGCGAAAGAGCTATTTATCCCAAAGTCCCTCCCCACCTATGTCAGCTTCCCCCGGGTGTTGAAGGAATATGGCTACCTCCCCACCGCCCTCTGCCTCCTGGGCACCTTCCTCCTGGCGATAAGGGGCGGGAGGAGAAGCTACGGGCTGATACTGGGGTTACTGGCCCTGCTGGTGATGCTGGTCTCCTTCTACTCCTTCCACTACGGGCTCTCCATAATGTATGAGCGGGGGCTGGTGTTCATGATGCTGATGGTGGGTATTGTGGCTGGGGCTGGGCTGGCGGGAATAAGGAACTTCCATTTGCCCACCCGGCTTATCACGCCGCTGAGAATACCCTCTCTGGTTGGCCAGCACACGGGCAAACTCCTGTGCCTTGGCCTTATTGGCCTAGGGCTGGCGCTGGCCATTCCGGAGCGTCAGGATGCCACCTATTACCATATAATTGATGGGGAAGATTACCAGGCGTTCGTCTGGGTGAGGGAAAATGTGGCTGAAGAGTATGAGAAGGCTATCCTTGAGCCCTGGAAGGCAACCGCCTTTGCCGCCATCACCGGCAAGAACATCTATACCCGAATACACGCCTATCCCACCTCCAAGGACAATGAAGCCGCCAAATTCCTGGAGGAGGGCGCCAGTGATACCGCCTTCCTTAAAGAAAACGGGATTTCCATCGTCTACACCGAGGGGGAGGTACGCAATCCTGACCTGGTTGAGGTGAGAGACAACGTGTATCTGCTAAAAGGTCACTAGCATTTAAACCGAGTGTCATAAGACCTGCCGGCCAAGGTAGGCAAGGAATACTGTTTTAAAGGAGAGGCAAAATGCAGGAACACAAGCCCACTTATGAGGAAGCGCTGGCCATCTTCAAGGAATTTAACCAGAGCGAGAGCCTGCTGAAACACGCTTACTGCGTTGAAGGGGTAATGCGCTACTTCGCCCGGAAGAGGGGAGAGGATGAGGAAAAGTGGGGGATCATTGGGCTGGTGCATGACCTGGACTATGAGCGCTTCCCCGAGCAGCACTGCCAAAAGGCGCGGGAGATACTCGAGGAACGCGGTTGGCCCGAGGAGTACATACGGGCAATCGTCTCTCACGGCTGGGGCATCTGTAGTGACGTGGAGCCACAAACCGATATGGAGAAAATACTGTACGCCGTTGATGAGCTGACTGGGCTAGTGACCGCGGTGGCCCTGATCCGGCCGTCCAAGAGCCTCTCTGACTTAGAGACCAAGTCAGTGATGAAGAAATGGAAAGATAAGGGATTCGCCGCTGGGGTAAACCGCTCCATAATAGAGAAAGGGTGCCAGATGCTGGGGGTGGAGTTGAGCGAGCTCGTCACCGAGGTCATCGCCGGCATGCGCCAGGTGGCTGACAAGATAGGGCTATGAAAAGCTCTTTATGCCTTTTCATCGGCAAGGTTGAGCAGAGCCTGGGTGATCTCTGAGGTAGCTTCCTCTCGGGTGCTCCCGCGAACGAGGAAAGGATGGCCAATCTTGATTGTCACCTTGTGCCAGAGCCGGGGAAAGGGAAATTTATTATTCGGCAGAACCTTGTCTGTCCCCTCAACCCAAATTGGCAAGACCCTGGCCCCGGTGGTCAGAGCTAGCCACCCTGCCCCGCCTTTCAGCTTTCCCAGCTCTTTGCCGCCGGCGCTGGTAACCCTACCCTTCCTTATTGCCTTGAACGTCCTGGTCCCTTCAGGGAAAATGAGCACCCTTCCCCCGCTTTCCAAAATCTTCTTGAGGGTAAGCACGGTGCCGACCCTGCCATGCGCCCCCTCATTCCGATTGACGGGGACATTTATCCCCTGAAATAATCTCCAAAACGGGGGGTCATAAAAATTCTGTCTATCTGGGACGTTGGCCGGAATGAGTTTCTTGTAGAGCGAGAATTCCTTTTTTAATTCCCTAAGCCAGCTCAAGGAAAACTTCACCCGGGACCACAGGGGGGAAAATATCCAAGGAAAGTTCATCCAGGGAAAGCCAATCAGGGGGAGAATCACCGGCTCAAGTAGAGAGGGATGGTTTGAGACAATGATCAGCTTTTCCTCCCAGATGGGGAAGCGTTCAAAATGGAGAAACTTTATCCGGCCAAAGGCCTCCAAGAGACAGATAAATATCCCCAGCGCTGGCCCCAGGAGATAATTGACCGTTAAAAGCCTTATCTCGCCGACGAGATTCTTCTTCATCTCTGCATCGTCAGCAATACCGGCAAGCTTGAGAAAAGTAGTTATTAAGTAATTTAAGTAGCTCCTCCCCCTTTTGTCAAGGTCTGCAGTAAGGCAGCGGCTCCCCGATAAACGGTGAACGGGGGCATCGCTCCGGAGGAGAGAATAAGGCATGCCCCACCGGAGGTCTCCCAGCCCTATCCCTCCCAACGTATTCATCGCGCGCCCTCCTTCTGCTATACTAAGTAGCATCAAGGGAGAAGAGCCCTATGTCCGGGTCACAAAAATACTGGGCACTGGTCATCATCTTCCTGATAGCGGTCATCATCGGCGGCGGTCTGGCCATCTGGGCGAGATACCCCCGAAGCCAGCCGGTGGAAATCATCCTGCCTCCCACCCAAGAGATGCTCGGGGAGATTTATGTTGGCGGGGAGGTGAGTAACCCCGGCATCTACCCGTTTAAAGAGGATGACACCATAAGCGATATCATTCAGGCGGCGGGCGGGGTGGCCGCCGGGGCTGACCTCAGCGAGCTCAAGCTCTACATCCCCAGCGCAAATGAAGAGGCGCTGCCACAGAAAGTGAATATCAACCGGGCCGAGGCCTGGCTGCTGGAAGCTCTCCCCGGCATCGGCCCATCAAGGGCCCAGGCCATCATCCGGTACCGCCAGCAAAATGGGCGCTTTCACCACACCAGCGAATTGCTTGAAGTAGAGGGCATTGGCATCATCACCTACGAGAAGATCAAACACCTGATCACCGTGGATGACTAGAGCAAGGACGGAAGCTCGTGCCACTTATTCTGCTCAGCGGGGCCTGGGTGGCGGGTATTTTCCTAGGGGCAAGGCTGAGCCTGCCTCCGGCGCTCATCGCCACCGGGATTATCCCCCTCCCCCTGCTCTTCTTTTGCCGCCAGCACAGAAAGCGACTGATCCTGCTAAGCTTATGCCTCATCGCCTTCTTCGCCGCCGTCCCCTACTCTTACTCAAACCAGCACCGCATCACCGAGAGCCACCTTCGGTTCTACAATGACCGCGGGGTTATCGAGCTCAAGGGAATGGTGACCCAAGACCCTGAGGTCAGGGATAGAAGCGCCCGCCTCCGCCTCTCGGCCATGGAGATAAAGCAGGATGGGGAATGGCGGGAGGTTCAAGGCGATGCCCTGGTGTTTACCCCCAGATACCCCGCCTACCAGTATGGGGACGTGCTCCGCATAACCGGGGAACTGGAGACGCCAGCTAGTTTCAGTGACTTTGACTATCGGGGCTATCTGGCGCACCAGGGAATCTATACTGTCATGTTCTATCCCCAAATAGAAATAGAGGCGAGGGGGAAAGGCTCCAAGCTGCTGGCCTGGGTGTACACGTTAAGAAACCGCCTGGCCCAAACTCTGGCCACAGCACTCCCTGAGCCACAGGCGTCGCTGGCCCAGGGCATCATCCTGGGCATCCGGGGCAACATTCCGCCCGCGGTAAGAGACGATTTTGTCCAGAGTGGAACTGCCCATCTCCTGGCAATCTCCGGCCTTCATCTCGGCATCGTGGCGGGCATCCTTCTCAGCCTGGGCCTCTGGCTCTTCGGCCGCCAGCACTACCTATATATCTGGCTGGCGCTGGGCTTTATCTGGCTTTACGCCCTGCTCACCGGCCTGCACCCACCGGTGGTGCGGGGGGCGATCATGGCCAGCCTGTTCCTCGCCGCCGAGCTTCTGGGGAGACAGCGCCGCGCCCTCACCGCCCTCGCCTTCGCCGCCGCGGTGATGGTCGGCATCAGCCCCTATATCCTAGGTGATGCCGCCTTCCAGCTGAGCTTCCTAGCCATGGCTGGCCTAGTTCTGCTCTTCCCCAGCCTACAGGCTCTGGGAAAGAGAGTCATAAAGAACACCCTGGGGGAAGAGGGCACGCTGGTATCTCTAGCCAGCACCGCCAGCGATAGCTTCGCTGTCACCTTGGCGGCGCTCATCATGGTCTGGCCTGCGGTCAGCTATTACTTTGGCATCATCTCCATAGTCGGCCCGCTGGCCACCTTCCTCAGCCTGCCGGCACTGCCTGGCATCATCATCGCCGGCGCGCTAACCGGAGGTTTAGGGCTAATCGCGCTGCCAGTAGCTCAGGTGGTCGGCTGGCTGGCCTGGCTTTTTCTCTCCTACCTGCTATTGGTGGTGAGCACGCTGGCGGCAACCCCGCTCTCATTCATTGAGGTAAGCCCATTTAGCCCTGCCTGGATATGGCTTTACTACCTGGCACTGGCGGTGGCGATATTCCTCGGCCGGAGGAGATTCTCCAGTCTACTATCCCAGCTTAAATCAGGAGGAGGTAGATCCATCGCCCTTCTTTCCCAGCTACCCAAAAAGTGGGCCCTCCCACCCCTGGTGCTGGCGGCGGCGCTAGTTTCGGTCGCTGCCGCCACCTTGCCCGATGACAAGCTTCACGTCAGCTTCCTTGACGTGGGCCAGGGCGATGCCATCCTGATTCGGCAGGGAAGCCAGCAGGTTCTGATTGACGGCGGGCCCAGCCCACAGGCGATAAACCTGGAGCTAGGCGAGCAGATGCCCTTCTGGGATAGGACCATAGAGCTGGTGGTGCTGACCCACCCAGACCATGACCACCTCGCCGGCCTAGTGGAGATACTAAAGCGTTTCCAGGTGAGGAAAGTGCTCTATCCCGATTTAAGTTACGATTCGCCACTGTATGCTGAGTGGCTCAAACTCATCGCGGAGAAGAAGATAAGCTACACTTTGGCCCAAGCCGGCCAGCAGATTGACCTAGGCGATGGTGTCATAATAGAGGTGCTCAATCCCCGCCAAGCCCACTCCACCAGCGAGGATGTGGACAATAACAGCGTGGTGCTGCGCTTGAACGCAGGCAGGGTCAGCTTTCTCCTCACCGGCGATATCGGCATGGAGGCTGAGCTTGAGCTTATCGCCGGCCGGGCGCTGAAGGCCAGCACCGTGCTCAAGGTGGCCCACCACGGCTCCGCCACCTCTACCTCCCCCCAATTCCTGGCGGTGGCTAGCCCCCGGCTCGCGGTTATCTCCGTGGGCGCCGGCAATAGATTTGGCCATCCCGCCAGCGAGGTTTTAGACAGGCTGGAAAGGAAACTGGGCACTGGGAATATCTACCGCACCGATGAGCTGGGAACGATAGAATTTATCACCGATGGCAAGAGACTGTGGGTGGCAAAACCGAGACAAACTGGCGAGATGAGGCCAAATGGGCTATAATTAAGGCAGATTTGGTAAGCCAATGAAAGCTTTTTTCCGTGAGATCGTCATCACCGCCATACTGGCCCTGGTGGTCTTCTTCGGAATCCAGGCCACCGTGCAGACCTTTGTCGTTGTCGGGCCGAGCATGCTGCCCAACTTTGAGGACGGGCAACGCATCCTGGTGAGCAAGATCGTCTACCGCCTGCATGAGCCGCAGAGGGGCGATGTGGTGGTGTTTCAATCGCCGACCAGCCGGCGGGAGGATTACATCAAGCGCATCATCGCCCTGCCCGGCGACACGGTACGGGTGAATGCTGGAGCCGTCTACGTCAACGGCACCAAGCTGCACGAGCCCTACATTGCCAATCCGGCCGATTATACCCTGAAGGAACTCAAGATTCCGGAGAACAACTACTTTGTCCTCGGTGATAACCGCCGTGTCAGCAATGATTCCCACAATGGCTGGCTGGTGCCACGCCAGAAAATAATCGGCAAGGCCTGGCTCTCCATCTGGCCGCCGGATAGATGGGGCCTTATCCCTGACTACCACTTAAGTGAGCAACTGGCTAGCTCAATGAGCAGCATGCAATTAACCTATAAGGTAAGGCAGCCAAGTTGACCAGCAACGCCGAGGAAATCTTTGAAAAATCGGGGGCGCTGCTTAAAGGGCATTTCCTGCTCACCTCTGGGCGGCACTCCCCCGTCTACTGGGAGAAGTTCCGCGTCCTGCAGTTCCCCAATTACACCGAGCAGCTCTGCCGCATGATCTCAAGCCACTTCCGGGACCAGGGCATCCAGGTGGTGGCCGGGCCAACCACCGGCGGCATTATCCTGGCCTTTGAGGTGGCCAAGCAGCTGGGTACGCGCGGCATCTTCGCTGAGAAGGAGGGGGAGGAAAGAGCCTTCCGGCGGGGCTTCCACATCGCCCCGGGGGAGCGAGTGCTCATCGTGGATGATATCCTCACCACCGGTGGCTCCATACGTGAGGTCATGGCGGCGGTAAATAAGCTGGAGGGCAAGATAGTTGGCATCGGGGTCCTGGTTGACCGCTCCGAGCAAGAACTTGATTTCGGCGTGCCCCTCTTCAGCTGCCACCGTGCCGCCACCATAACCTATAAACCGGAGGACTGCCCGCTCTGCGCCGCCCAGGTACCCCTGGTCAAGCCGGGGAGCAGCCAGCCGCAAACGGGCTAAACGTAAAGATATACTTGATAGCGGGTAACCCCCAATACCCCCTTGGAGGTCTAGCATGGAAGTCATCGCCTTGATCGCGCTTATAGTAACCATTGCCATTCTGGCCATCCTGCTGGTCTACTACTCCACCAAGCTCAGATTTGAAAGGAGATTCCGCCAGTGGCAGGAGGCGCAGTGGCAGGAATGGGCAGAAGAAAGGGAGAGGGCGGTGAAAGAAGCGCTCAGCCAGAGCCGGGCGGTGCTGGGGGGCAAATTCACCGAACAGCTGGCCCCCTACCTTCCCGAGTTCAACTATGACCCGACCGAAGCCCGCTTCATCGGCAGCCCCATTGACCTCATCATCTTCCCTGGCCTGGCCAAGGGTGAGCCTGAGGAAATCGTCATCATGGAGATAAAAACAGGCAAAACCGCCCAGCTTACCCCGCAGGAAAGGAAAATCCGCGAACTCATTGAGAACGGTATGGTGAGGTGGGAGCTGCTTCAGAGGCCTCAGGAGGAATACTAGCTTCGGCCAAACCCCCGCTCCAGCTCCCTTGAGCTTAAATGAAGCATGGTGGGCCGGCCATGTGGGCAGGTATGGGGAGTGGAGGTCTGCTCCAGCTGCCGCACCAGCTCCCGCATCTCCTCAAGGGAGAGCACCTGCCCCGCCCGCACCGCACCGCTGTGGCAGGCGATGGCGATGGCCACTTTCTCTGTCCAATCAGTCCCCTCTTCTCCCGTGTCCAGTAGCGCCCGAAGCGCCCCTGCCCAATCGGCACCACCGAGCAGATGGGGCACCGCCCGCACCAGATAAGTTCGCTCGCCAAAAGGCTCAATGGAGAAACCAAACTCCTCAAGCTCGGCATAATGCGAGCGCAAGACCGCCTCCTGCTGCGGCGTGACCTCGATTACCGCCGGCTCAAGCAGCCCCTGCACCTCCACACCCTGCCCCAGCCGCTGCTGTCTCACCTTCTCGAAAACGATGCGCTCATGGGCGGCATGCTGATCAATAAGGTAGAGCCCATCAGGCCCCTCGGCGACGATGTAGCTATTCATCAGCTGGCCCAATACCCGCAGCACCGGCAGCGATGCCGCCAGCGTCCGCGGTGCCTGCGGCGGCGCTGAAGGTTTGCTCGGCGCCGTGGACGGCGATAAAGTTGTCTCCAGCTTGGAGGGAGGGGAATACGCGGTGGCCACCTCCTCAATTTTGGGCACCGGCATCTGGGCTAGCAGCGTCTGCCGGACTGCCCTCTGAACCGCGGCGAAGACTTGACGCTCGTTGTGGAACTTCACCTCGCTCTTGGTGGGGTGCACGTTAACATCCACCTCGGATGGTGGGACCAAGATATTGATCACCGCCACCGGATGCTTCTCCGCGGCGAGAAGCCCGTGGTACGCCTCCTCCACCGCCCAGGCGAGCAGGCGGCTGTTTACCCAGCGGCGGTTGATGAAGAAGCTGAGGTAGCCCCGCCCCGAGCGACTCACCGCTGGCGAGCCGACCATGCCTTTTATCTCAATTGAGCCTGTCCCGCCATCCGCGATCTCAAGCATGTGCTGGGCAACTTGAGCGCCATAGACCTCAATGATGCTGTCCATCAGCTGGCCCCGACCCGCTGATTTGAGCGCCTTTCTGCCATCAAGGAACAGACTGAAGGCTACCTCGGGGAAGGCGAGGGCATACTGGCTGACCACATGGGCGATGTGGCCGCTCTCGGTCGCCGCCGACTTGAGGAATTTCAATCTGGCCGGCACCTTGCGGAACAAGTTGCGCACCGTAACCGTCGTCCCCCGAGGGCGCGCCTGGCTTTTGCGACTAGTGATGACGCCATCCTCCAGGCTGAGGTAAGTCCCCACCGGCTCGCCCTCGGCGCAGGTAACCAGCTCCACCTGAGCCACCGCGGCGATGCTGGGCAGCGCCTCGCCACGAAAGCCAAGGCTGCGGATAGCTTGTAAATCGGCAAGGCTCTCTATCTTGCTGGTGGCATGGCGCGCAAAGGCAAGCTCAACCTCTCCCGCAGGAATACCAGCACCGTTATCAACCACCCTGATCAGGCTCACCCCACCACCCCTCACCTCAACCCCAATCTGGCTTGCCCCGGCATCCAGCGCGTTCTCCACGAGCTCCTTCACCACCGAGGCCGGCCGCTCCACCACCTCGCCAGCGGCGATGTGAGAGACTATCCTTTCATCCAAGACTCTGATGGGCATCAGCCTATCTTCTCCAGCTTGGCAAAGCTCAGCAGAAGCTTCTTTATCCCCGCCCCATCGAAGGCGACCACCACCTCAGCATCGTCTTTTACCGGTTTGCAGCTCACCACCACCCCGTCACCAAACTGGGCGTGGTGGACATGGTCGCCGGGGCTCAACTCCATAACCTCCACCTTGGGGGCTGACATCCGGTTCCAGGAGTACATGGCTGTGGCCAGCTGGCTCTCCTCCCCCTGCCACATGGCGCTACCGGAGACCAGATGAGGTGGAATATCCTTGAGGAAACGTGACGGCTTATTGATGGCGCTACTTCCCATCAGGCTGCGGCGGAAGGCCCGCACCAGATACAGCCGCTTTTTGGCCCGAGTAATGCCAACGTAGCACAGCCGCCGCTCCTCCTCCATCTGCTCCGGGTCATCAAAAGACCTGATATGGGGCAGGATGCCATCCTCCATGCCGATGATGAACACCACCGGGAATTCCAGCCCCTTGGCCTGATGCAGGGTGATCAAGGTCACGGCATCGATATTCTCATCCAGGCTATCCACATCAGATACCAGCGTCACCCCCTCTAAAAAGGCGGCCAGACCCTCCGGAGGAGATAGCTCACGGTATTCCTGGGCGACGGTGCGCAGCTCAAGGACGTTCTCCCAGCGCTCCTCCCCGTCCACCCCATTCAAGATATACTCTTTGTATCCAGAAGTTTCCACCACCTGGTCAAAGAGGCCGACTAGATCCAATTCCCGGCTGCGCGCTCTGAATCCCTCCATCATCTTGAGGAAGGCGCCCAGCGCCCGCATGGTGCGCGGGTTAAACGGGGTCTCGGCCGTCTCGCCCTCCCCAGCGAGCATTTGCAACGCCCGGTACTCAGCCACGCCTCGGGACCTGGCCCACTGGGAGAGCTCAGCCAGAGTGCGCTGGCCGATGCCACGCGGGGGAACATTGATGATGCGCAGTAAACTTACGCTGTCATAAGGGTTCTGGATGAGCCGGAGGTAGGCGATAACGTCTTTCACCTCCCGCCGCTCGTAAAAGCGGGTGCCGGCGACCAGTTTATAGGGCACCCCGTAGCGGATAAACGCCTCCTCCAGAACTCTTGACTGAGCATTGGTGCGGTACATCACGGCACAATCGCCCCGCCTGAATTCCCCTTGGCTCACCAGGTTTTCTATCTCGCTGACGACGAACTGGGCCTCCTCCTGCTCGGTGTAGGTCTCCACCACCTCCGGCAGCACTCCGGTCTCATTCTCAGTCCACAGCCCTTTGGGCTTGCGCTGCTGGCTGGCGGCGATGATACAGCTTGCCGTCTCCAGGATGAGCTTGGTCGAGCGGTAGTTCTGCTCCAGCAGCACCACCTTGGCCTCGGGATAATCCTTCTCAAAATTGAGGATATTGCGTAGATCGGCAAAGCGCCAGGAGTAAATTGACTGGTCAGGGTCACCAACCACACAGATATTGCGATATTTGCCGGCCAGCTGCTTCATCAGCTCATACTGCACCAGATTAGTGTCCTGGAACTCGTCCACCTGAAGGTGGAGGTAGCGCGATTGATACCGAGATAAAATCCGCGGGTGCTGCTGGAAGAGGTGCACCGCCTTGAGTAACAGGTCATCAAAGTCAAGGGCGTTGCTCTCACCGAGCAGTTGCTGGTAGCGCTCGTAGACGCGCTGCACCACCTCCTCAAAGTAGCTGCGGGGGAGATAGTCAGCAGGAGTAACCAGGCGGCTCTTGGCCGCGGTAATCGCCGAGCGTATCGCCTTGGGGGCATACTGCTTAGGGTCAAGGCCAACCTGCTCCAGGCTCCGCTTAATCAAGCTCATCTGGTCCTCTTCATCGTAGATGACGAACCCGGAGCTTACCCCGATAGCCTTGCCCTCCCGGCGCAGGATGCGGGCGCAGATGGCGTGAAAGGTGCCAATGGTGAGCTCCTCAACCGAACCCCCAACCAGCCGGTGCAGCCTCTCCTCCATCTCCCGGGCAGCCTTGTTGGTGAAGGTAACCGCCATGATGCGGCGGGGGCTGACGCCACAGACCTTGATGAGATAAGCAATGCGATGGGTGATGACTCTGGTCTTGCCGCTGCCCGGGCCGGCCAGAATCAGCACCGGCCCGCTGATGGTCTCAACCGCCTCTCGCTGCGCCGGATTAAGCTCGGCCAAAATGTCCATCAGGTTAATTATAACATTCCGGGGCCGGCTTTAGATAGGCAAAGCCTCACTCAATCCTCACTTGAAATGCCACTTGCTTGAGCACCGTTTTCCCGTCCATGTCCAGCTTGGTGAGCACCACCTCAGTCTCCCCTTCTTTTAGCGCCCGGAAGCGGAAATGCTGGGCGATGCCCGCTTCCCCGCTCTGTGGGCTATCACCAAACCTGTGCTCAACCAGACTGAGCATGGTCTCATCATAGCTCTCCCGCCAGAGATGGATGAGGTCAAAGTCCAGGGCGATGACGAACTCGCCGCCGACTTTGGTCACGATGGGCTCGCTGGTGTCAGAGTAAATTCTCGCCTCCTTCTCGCAGCTAGCTAGAAGGAGGGCGGAAGCAAGCCCGAGGCAAACCATCACCGCAAAGACCCACCTTGTCATACTAGAATAATCATATTTTGCCCTCAAAGCTGCTGTCAATGCTCCCTAGGCACCAGGGCCAAGATTTTGCCAAAGCTTTAAGTCAGCTTGATTTTTGCCCAAGGCACGACTATACTCTTTTTAGTGGCATGAAGAAGTGGCAGTTCTTGGTTATCAGCCTGATACTGGCGGGCATTCTCGCTAGCGCCGCCGGCTGCGAGACGCTGGCGCCACCACCCTCCATCCCCAAAGCCCAGTCAGTGCTGAGCGGCATCTTCAGTCCGCAGAATACCGGAATCTGGGTGACCGGGGAGGGGAAAGTGAGCGTTACTCCAGATATTGCCATCCTCAGCCTGGGCGTTGAGGCTCAGGAGACCACCGTGGCCGAGGCGCAGCGCCAGGCGGCTGCCGCCATGGCCGCCATAACCACTGAACTTGACAACTTTGGCATCCCTGAGAAGGACATCAGAACCCAGCACTTCAGCATCGCCCCGGTGAGGAGGTGGTCAGATAAAGAGGGGGAAGAGATACTCATCGGTTACCGGGTGACCAACACCATAACCGTTAAGGTGCGGAAGGTGGATGACGCTGGCGCCCTCATTGACGCCGTCACCAAGGCGGGTGGAGACCTCATCAGGATCAACAGCATCAGCTTCACCGTGGATGACCCCTCCTCCTACTATCAAGAGGCCAGGGAGAAGGCCATGGCTGATGCCGAAGCCAAAGCCAAGCAGCTGGCTCAGCTAGCTGGGGTGAAGCTGGGCGAGCCCACCTACATCAATGAGAGCGGAGGATTTGTCTCTCCTCCCATCCCCTACCGGGCGGAAACTATGATGCCGATGCCAGCCCCAGCAGCACCTCCCACCCCGATCAGCCCAGGCGAGACCGAGATCAGGCTGACGGTGCAGGTGGTATACAGCATTGAGTAAGCCGGGCTAGCTTGCGGCTTTAAATCAGGGAAAAGATAGCGACAAGCAAAAATTGCACTTTGCCAAAATAGATGCTAGAATAGCCGTAATCTGGATTTTATGTCAAGGAGCCGGGGGTGTTTACCGGAATCGTTCAAGAGGTGGGGAAGATCGCTTCCGCCCAGGCGGGAAGTCTGGTTATCGCCGCCAGCGACGTGCTCAAGGGAATGAAGCTGGGTGATAGCATCGCCGTCAATGGGGCTTGTCTTACCGTGACCGATTTCGGGGCAGGCTCGTTCGCCGTGGACATTATGCCGGAGACGCTTAAAAGAACCAACCTGGGCCGGCTCAAGGTGGGAGATAGGGTTAACCTGGAGCGCCCAGTGGCGCTGGGTGGAGAGCTGGGCGGGCACCTGGTTCAGGGGCACGTGGATGGCACCGGGAGCGTGGCTTCGGCCGCTTGGGAGGGCTCGGCGCTGCTCCTCAGGTTTGAAGTACCTCCGGAGATAATGCGCTTTATCGTGCCCAAGGGCTTTATCGCCGTTGACGGGGTCAGCCTCACCATCACCGCCAAAGAGGCCAGCTCATTCTGGGTCTCCGTGGTTGAATATACCCGCAGGCACACCACGCTGGGTGAGAGAAAGGTGGGGGACCTGGTAAATCTGGAGACGGATATCATCGCCAAATACGTGGCGCAACTAAGCCAGCCCCAGAACGCCGGGATAACTTATGATTTCCTGGCCTGGCACGGCTTTCTCGCCAAGTAATCTCTAGGAGAGAAGATGAGCAGGGGTCTAGCCAGTATTCCAGAAGCCATTGAAGATATCAGGGCCGGCAAATTCGTCATCATCGTTGACGATGAGGACCGGGAGAATGAGGGTGACCTGGCCATGGCCGCTGAGAAGGTCACCCCGGAGGCGATCAACTTCATGGCCCAGCATGGGCGGGGGCTGATTTGCCTACCCATCATCGGCAAACGCCTGGATGAACTGCAGATACCATTGATGGTGGAGAATAACACCTCCCGGTTTTCCACCGCCTTTACCGTATCCATTGAGGCCAAGCACAAGGTGAGCACCGGTATCTCGGCCGCCGATAGGGCCGAGACCATAAGAGCAGTGCTTGACCCGGCGACCAAGCCTGAGGACCTGGTCAGGCCCGGACACATGTTCCCCCTGCGCGCCCGAGAGGGCGGGGTGCTGGTGCGGGCGGGGCATACCGAGGCGATAGTTGACTTGGCACGCCTAGCTGGGCTCTATCCGGCTGGAGTCATCTGCGAAATTTTGAGCGAGGATGGCTCCATGGCCCGGTTGCCCAAGCTCAAGGCGATGGCCAAGCGGTTCGGCATCAAAATCGTCTCGGTGGCTGACCTCATCGCCTACCGCTACCGCCACGAAAGACTGGTGCGCCGGGTGGCTGAGGCCAAACTGCCCACCACCTACGGCATCTTCACCGCCATCGCCTATAAAAGCGATATCGACCCTGATGAGCATCTGGCGCTGGTGATGGGGGACGTGGCCACCGATGACCCGGTGCTGGTCCGGGTTCATAGCCAGTGCCTCACCGGCGAGGTATTCGGCAGCCTGCGCTGTGATTGTGGGGAGCAGATTCACCTGGCCATGAAGAGCATCGCCGAGGAAGGGCGGGGTGTCCTCCTCTACATGCGGCAGGAGGGGCGGGGCATTGGCATCCATAATAAGATCAGGGCTTATGCCCTTCAGGACAAGGGGCTGGACACCGTAGAGGCCAACCTCTCCCTGGGCTTTGCCCCCGACCTGCGCGACTATGGGGTGGGGGCCCAGATCCTGGCCGAGCTGGGATTGCATAATATCCGCCTGCTCACCAACAACCCCAAGAAAGTGGTCGGACTGGAAAGCTACGGGCTTAAAGTGGTGGAGACGGTGCCGATCATCGCTCCCCCCAACCCCTTTAATTCCCGCTATCTCGAGACCAAGCGCAAGAAGCTGGGCCACCTGCTCAAAGAGTGCGATATCACCCCCGAGTAACCGGGGTTAAAGCAAACAAACGTAAGGAGAAGATAGATGGGCAAACGCTTTGAGGGCAAGCTGCTGGGACAGGGACTGAAGTTTGGGCTGGTGGTTTCCCGTTTCAACGAGCTCTTCACCCAGAAACTGCTGGAGGGGGCACAGGATGCCCTGCTCCGCCACGGAGTGAGCGAGGAAGACATTGAGGTTGCCTGGACACCCGGCTCGTTTGAGATTCCCTTGATCGCCCAGAAACTGGCCCAGTCCAAAAGGTATGATGCCATCATCTGCCTAGCCGCGGTGATCCGCGGCGGCACGCCCCACTGGGAATACATCGCCGCTGAGGTTACCAAGGGCATCGCCAGAATCAGCCTGGAAACTGGGCTCCCGGTAATCAATGGCATCATCACCACGGATACCCTGGAGCAAGCCATTGAACGCTCTGGAACCAAGGCAGGCAACAAGGGCTTTCAGGCGGCGGTGGCGGCCATTGAGATGGCCAATCTGGTCAAAGCCATAAGCTAGCCCAAATCAGAGAGATAAACAGGACTTACCCCCCAGTGACCTCCGCCCGCTCCAACCTGACCACCGGAGCAGCCTGGCAGGACTATTCTTCAAGCAGCGGCCCGGGCGATGGCTCAGTCAGTAACCTTGTAGACGGTATCCCCCCGCCGCACCCGCTCGGGAACTTTGACCCCAACGGCGTCCCCGGCTTTGGCCTCGGTGACGTTCACGTTGTTGATCTGCATCGAGGTAACGGTAAGCTCCAGGTCCGTGGTGTGTCCTTTGATGTGGATGCGGTCACCCACTTTAAGCGGGGCGCTGAGCTCAATGCCGGCGACTACAGGGTGGGCAAAGAAGTCACTCACCTTTCCGATCTCTTCCTCAGGCATCTCGCTCCCTCCTTAACAGCGGTCAAGGTAAGGTTCCTGTGTTTGCCATTATACTCTTCTAGCTCACACAAATCAATATAGAAGGGGAAAAGCTGTTTCAAGGCCCGCCCCATTTTTGACATATCGCCCTCTGATACGTATAATAAGTCTAATTATAGTTGGGAAGGTGACGCCTTGGCCGAGAATAATGAAGCCAGCTCCGTGGCTCAAGAAGTAGAGGCCGATATCGAGCGCCTCAAAAAGCGCCTGGATATGCTGGACCAGCGTCTGGATAATATTGACTCCATTGTTACCGCCGTTGCCGAGCGGGTGATGAAGCAGCCCATCACCTTCCGGGTAACCTGCTCCAACTGCGGACAGAACATAGAGATCGCCCTCATCGGCATAGAAAAGCCAAGGAGATAACGCCACCTGCTCTTCCCTTGTGGGGGCAAAGCTAGCACCAAAATAAATAATGATGGAGGTGAACATGGCCATAGCCGCTAGTATCAACCAAGCCAAGTATGAAATCTTCCGGTGGAGGTATGAGCTCAGCATCCCCAAGAAGCTGGCCCTAGCCCTGGGCATGGCCCTCCTTACCGGGCTTGCTGCCCAGGTCAGAATCCTGCTTCCCTGGAGCCCAGTACCAGTGACCGGGCAGACCTTTGCCGTGCTGCTCGCCGGCGTCCTGCTGGGGAGGTGGTGGGGAGGCGTCAGCCTGGGCCTCTACGCTGGGCTGGGCGCTGCCGGACTTCCCTGGTTTGCCGGCTGGGGCGGTGGGCTGGGATAC
>Ga0209426_1000359_pt1 | contig 54156 bp, 60 predicted proteins | sample Deesub1362B_J571_FD_187697 | JGI IMG/M metagenome (GOLD analysis project Ga0209426, IMG submission 187697) | Deep oceanic, basalt-hosted subsurface ecosystem from Juan de Fuca Ridge flank, Pacific Ocean, CORK Borehole 1362B_J2.571 (SPAdes)... ... | reverse complement strand
TCCCTGACAACCTCCTCCACGGCGAGCGACGTGGAGACGGGCGTCACAACCTTCCCCCCGCCTTTTTTCTTGACGATTTCACGCGCGAAGAGGGCGAGTATCTTATCGCCGCTTATGTACCCCCCCCTCTCATCCACGAAGATTACGCGGTCCGCGTCCCCGTCGTGGGCTATGCCGAGGTCCGCGCCCTCTTCGCGGACGAGGGCCATGAGGAGGGCCAGATTCTCCCTCTTCGGCTCGGAGGGGCGGCCGGGGAAGAGGCCGTCCGGATGGGAGTTTATGGTCTTCTGCGCCACTCCGAGGCGGCGCAGTATGGCGGGCGTGGTGCGCCACGCCGCCCCGTTGGCGAGGTCCGCTATGACGCTTATGCCCGCACCGGAGATCAGCGATGCGTTCACGCGGCTGACCACGCTTTTCACATACTCCTCCGTGTAATCAGTCCGCGTGACCTCACCGAACCGCTCCCATGAGACATACCAGTACTTCTCGGAGTAGAAGGCCTTTTCAATCCTCTCCTCGTCGCCCCTCATCAACTCCGTCCCGTCGCTCGCTATGACCTTGATGCCGTTGAACTCGGGGGGATTGTGGCTCGCCGTTATCATCACCCCCGGCCTCCGCCTAACCATGCACGCGTGCTGGAGGGCAGGGGTGGGAAGCACGCCGAGATCCACGACGTCCTTCCCGGAGGCGAGCAGCGCGGATATGACCGCTTCCTTTATGGCGGGTGTGCTCTTCCTCGTGTCCCCGCCGATTAAGAACTCGCGGTCCTCAAAGCACATGGCTATGGCCATGGCCAGTTTGTGGCCGAAGGCCGGGTTTATCTCCAGCGGAACCTTTCCCCTGACGCCGTTCGTCCCGAAGAGGCGCATGTGCGGGGATAACCGCGGGGATATAAAAAGGTGTCCTCCCACGGGCGACTCTGAACATCGCTCCTGACCACATGTTTTATGTATTCCCATATAAATTTGACTCCATGGTCAATCAGAGGGGAAAACCGCTGTACGTGTGCAGGGAGGCGGAGAAGAGGTGGATACTGCTGAGACGCATGACGATGATAACGTTGATATTTTTCATCGCCAGCAATACAATGGTTATCATAGCGGAGTCTTCACGCACCGGACTGAAACCGTATTTCCTCATCTCCTGCATCCCCGTCGCTGTTCTGGTCATCGTGTACTACGAAGTCACCCGGAAGATGCCTTTGCGGATTTACGAGGGCGGTTTCACGGCGCCGAACAGACCGTACATCTACTCTGTTCTGGGCAGGGAAATCTTCATCCCGTGGAACCGCGTGCATAGGGTTGAGGTGGGCCCATCAAAGGAAAGGCATATATTTCCAGTGCGAAGCATATTCATACATCACCACGACGGTGTGGTTGAGATAACGCACTGGGGCCAAAATGGAATAGAATATGAGCCACTGGAGGTTATGAAGGCCCTTCAAAAATGCATTCCCAACAAGCTGGACAGGTCCGTGCTCTACTATCTGAAAGGAGGGCACAAAGAAGTGCCGCCCCATATGGCGCACCTGTATTCAAATGCGGAAAGAAAAATTAAGGTGGAAAACCTGATGCACTCATTCATGCTGGTACTCTGTTTCTTCGTGGCGGTTATAGGAGGTGTGGCCGGGGGAAACCTCGCATATCTGACCCACATAATGGGGTATGGGTGGCTTCGGGCCGTGTTTTTTGTGCTCTTCGCCGTTATCAGCATGGGACCTGTAGTGATCGCTCTCATCATGGCGGAAAGGAGGCAGTTACATCACATACGCTACGGTGCGAAAGCAGGGGAGAGTGGTGTGGTCTTCCCCACTGCCCTTTTAGCACGCCTCATTTTCAGAACGCGGGACGTATTACCGTACAGAGAGATAAAGTTCGCTAAGATGAAACTCCACCCGGCATACTTTTTCGGTGAGGCGGAGATTGAGACCGTTTCAGGGGAGAGGTACACCGTGCCCTATGAGGTCTATGAGAAGATCTCATCCCTGCCGTACTTTGAGATGGTGGATGCCGCCGCCCGCGTGAACCGCTCGCCCGCTTCGAGCGGGGGTCAGGTGCTCAGATGGAGCGTGCCCAGAGCGGCTGTCTTCATGCATCTCTTCTTATTCCTGTACACGGGAATCTTCCTGCTCGTGTATTTTGAACCGGCGTGGCTGGACACCTCCGCAATATTCCTTACGTCTTTTGTGATTTTGGTGGTGGGAAGTATCGGTTTGCTCACTAAAGGCGTAAACGACGTTGCCGAGGAGATACGGCTCCAGAGAGCCAGATACATGGCGGAGATGGAGGTGACGCCGACCCACATATCCCTGCCGTACGCTCCACGGAAGTTCCGGCGTATAAACCGGGTTGACTACGAGGGGGCCCGGCTTGGAAAGGGCATCGCGGGGGAGTACTGCGAGATAAGGTGCAGGGCGGGAAAAATACGGCTTCCCCGTGAGGCCGCAGACATACTGAAGTCCGCGGGGTACCCGGTGGAAGGATAGCCGGCCATTCATGAATGTTTATATATATCGCCGCACATCTGAGCATATGGAGGGTGAGGGCCGCGGAGGGAATCTTCTGTACGCGTGTGAGGAGGCAGAAAAAGCACGTGAAAAATTTTTGAAAGCGTATATGATTTTGCTCATCATCTCCCTGGGTATATTCTGCCTTGTTTGCGCCATGACGATAACTGGCGGGGGTGTGAACCTGTTGATATTCAGCACGGTACCCATTTTGATGACCGCAGCGGCGTTCTATGAGGAACGGCGAAAGGCCCCTCTGCGCATCTACGAGGGGGGAATCAGCCCGCCCTCCACCCCCCACAGTCAGACCATGGGAAAGGAGGTTTTCATACCATGGAATAGAATACGAAGGGTGACCGTTGAGCCCTCAAAACGGCTAAAAGACGGGGTTCCCGTAAAAACGCTGGTGTTCCATTATGACGGTAAAACCTTCAAACTCAGCGCCCGGAGCAGATACACAATATATGAACCCCTTAAGGTTATGATGATATTGAATAGAAAAATTCCGGATAAACTGGACGATTCGGTACTTGCGTATCTGAGGGATGATGAAAAGGGATTGAATGAATATGAGAGGGCGCTGAGAAACGCCATCGCTCCAACACCGGATATGATCGGTAATGCCGGATACATCGCCTTCCTGTTTTTTATTTTGTGGTTTGTGCTTTTCGTTGGGATGCTCGGGGGCGTCGTGGCTTACAGTCAGTCCGTTCAGCGTGGAGAGCACCTCCGAATTGTTTATTTTATCATTTTCAGCCTGTTTGCCGTCGGCAAGGCCATGTGCATAGTGGCCGTTAAAAAGAATAGACACATCAAACATCTGCGATATCATGCACAGGCGGGTGCTGATGGAATGATCTTTCCGCCGACAACATCGCGGCTGAAACTCCACCGCCCTGAGGGCATACCCTACGGCAACATAAAGAAAATACGGATTGAACTTCACCCACTGTACTACTTCAGGGAAGCGAAGATGGAAACTGTCTCAGGAAAAAGGTACATAGTGCCGTACGAGGTCTATAAAAAGGCGTCAAATCTGCCATTCTTTGCCAAGAAGGGAGGGTTTGCCCTTATAAATACAAGGCCAACCAGGACAGGCGTACAGAGGGGCGGGAATGTATTCAAAAATACCGCAATTATTCTTCTTATCTTCCTGCTTTATACGGCATCTTTTACAATATCCTACCTGACAGCGGCAAATCCCGCCCTCCGGCCCTACGGTGCGATGATTTTCTGGTCCCTGCTTTACATGGCGGTGGTATATATTCCTGTCCTTCCGGTCGCAATCATCCCGGATTCTCTGAGAACTGTGAGGAAGACGCGAAGGGTCAGATACATGGCGGACATGGAGGCCGCGTCGACGCACATATCCCTCCCCCACGCCCCCGAGAAGTTCCGGCGCATAGATAGGGGTGATTACAGGGGTGCGCGGATGGGGAAGGACCTGGCCGGGGAATACTGCGAGATAAGGTGCAGAGCGGGAAAGATACGATTGCCGCGCGAGGCGGCGGAGGTGCTCGCATCGGCCGGCTACGAGGTGGAGGGCTTCACCCCCTCTCCCGCATGAACTCCTCCACGCGGTCCAGGGCCCTCTCAAGGTACTCCACGGGCGGGAGGTTCACTATTCTGAAGTGCCCGCGCCCGTAGGTGGGGCAGAAGCCGGAGCCGTGCACGGCCAGCACGTGCTTGCTGTGGAGTAAATCCAGAACAAACTTCTTGTCGTCCTCGCAGCCCTCCACCTTCGGGAACATGTAGAAGGCGCCCTTCGGGGAAACGACGCTCAGCCCGTCAATCTCGTTTATCCTCCGCGCCGCGTAGTCCCTCCTCTCCCTGAGCTTCCTTATGGCCTCGCGCAGGAAGTCGCGGGGACCGCGCAGCCCGGCGAGGTATCCCACCTGCAGGGGCGTGTTAGGGCACAGCCGCGCCCTCGCCTGCTTGAGTATCGCGTCCCATACGTCGGCCATGACGCCCTCCTCGTCCCTCAGCGCCATGTAGCCGATCCTCCACCCCGGGGCGAAGAAGACCTTTGATATCCCGTTGAGGAGGAACGCGGGCACGTCGGGGGCGAGGGACGGTGGGGATATGAACTCACCCTCGTAAATCAGCTCATCGTAGATTTCATCGGATATGACGAAGAGGTTGTGCTCGCCCGCCAGGTCCATGATCTCCCTGAGCGTCTTTCCGTCGTAGAGCGCGCCCGTCGGGTTGTTGGGGTTGATCACGGCGATGCACTTCGTCCGCGGGCCTATCTTCCTCCTGATGTCGTCCACGTCCGGCACCCACCCTTCTTCCTCCACAGTGCGGTAGGAGACCGGCCGGGCGCCGTAGAACCTCGCGTAGGTGATGTAGGGCGGGTAGGTCGGGCCGGGCACGAGTATCTCGTCACCCCCCTCCAGCGCCGCCCCGAATATGAGCATGAGGGCCTCGGTGACGCCCGTGGTCACGACGACGTTCTCCGCGTCCACGTCCACCCCCTGGCGGCGGTGCTTCGCCGCTATCTCCTCCCTCAACTCCGGCAGTCCCTCCGAGGGCGAGTACTCCGACCTGCTCTCCATTACTGCTCCGGCGGCTGCCTCCCTCACGTGCTCCGGCGTCTCCCAGTCGTACTTTATCGGGTCGCCTATGTTTAGTTTTAGGACCTCAATCCCGCGCCTCTCCAGTTCCCTCGCGGGTACGACCACATCGCGAATCGCGTACTCAATCTCCTTCGCCCTCTTCGTGGCCCGGAACATGCCATTCACCGCCACCCGTATCGGAGGAGGGTGATATGGATTTTTGCTCACCTGAAAACATTTTAACCTTTCACACACATGGGAGTGCGGGACAGGCCCCATGGAGATCATAGTGGAGATCATACTGATTCTCGTCCTCTCCCGCGCCTTCGGCGAGTGGTGCGAGAGGAAAGGCCAGCCGGCCGTTATAGGCGAACTGCTCGTGGGCATAATACTGGGGCCTGCGGTTCTGGGCTGGATAAGCCCGGACACCTTCGGGCTGAAGACACTTGCGGACCTCGGCATATTCTTCATCGTCTTCGCCGCGGGACTGGAGTTCTCCATGGCGCACATAAAGAAGTTCTCCGTCCGCGCGTTCCCCATATCCTTCATGGGCAACAACCTGGCGTTCTTCTCGGGCATCTACATGGCGCTCCTGCTGGGGTACTCAGTCCAGACGGGTATATTCATAGGCGCAGGGTTTTCCCTCACCGCCTTAGCGGTGACGCTCCGCGTCCTCGGCGATATGAGAAAGGACAGAACTGATTTCGGACAACTCGTGGTGACCTCCGCCGTCTACGATGACCTCTTCAGCATGTTCATACTCGCGATCGTCTTCTCCCTCGCCGTGAGTGAGAGCGCGGAGATCACCCCCGCGGTGATGGCCACCATTCTCATCAAGATAGCCATCTTCCTCTGCATAATATTCGCCATAGACAGGGCCCTGAGGTGGAAGAACGAGTACCCGACAAATTACATAAAGCATTACATACGCAAGTTCCACAGCAGGGAGGCGGAGTTCACAGTCGTTCTGCTGGCCGGCCTGCTCCTCGCCATGCTGGGCGAGGCCATGGGGATATCCTACATCATAGGGGCGTTCTACTCCGGGGTGCTCATAGGCGAGAGGGTCATAGGCGAGAGGGTTTACAGGAAGATTCACACGTCCATGTCCGCCATAACCTTCGGGTTCTTCGCCCCCATATTCTTCGTCTACACGGGGACGCACTTCGTCCCCCTCTCAGAGATGACGCCGTGGATGTGGGGACTGGCATGCATCTTCATAGTCGTGGCCTTCGTGGGGAAAGCAGGAGGTGCCTACATAGGGGCGCGCCTGGCAAACGTGGGCAGAAAATCGGCGTGGGCCACGGGCATAGCCCTCAACTCCCGCGGCATAATGGAGGTCGTCATAGCCACCGTGGGCTACGAGATGGGGCTGATAAACCGCACTGTATTCTCGCTCCTGGTGATTACGAGCATAGCCACGACCATAATGACGCCTTTCCTGCTGACCCGATACCTTAAAAAGCACGGGGAGGAGGTTGACGACCTGAGCGCGTGACCTCTTCAACCATAACTGAAATCGGGGCATCCCTTTTTATATAAGAAAACTCTGCCATCACCATGGACTACAGAGACCCGCGCGTGGCGAGGAAAATCCGCGATGAGATAAGGTCTCTGAAGGGGAAGATAGGCGAGAACCTCATCTTCATGCACGTCTGCGGGACGCATCAGGACACTCTCGTGCGCTTCGGGCTGGACGATATGCTTATGGGGATAGGCATAGACGTTAGGGAGGGACCGGGGTGCCCCGTATGCGTCACCACCACGAGGGAAATAGAGATGGCAAAGCACCTCGCGAGGAAGGGTGCGACCATCGCGCTCTACGGCGATATGCTCCGCGCACCTGGCGTGGACGGCTCGCTTCAGGACGTGAGGGCGGAGGGCGGGGATGTGCGTGTTGTTTACTCGGCTGACGACGCCCTCCGCATGGCGAGGGAGAATCCCGAGAAAGACGTCGTGTTCTTCGGCGTGGGGTTTGAGACCACTGCCCCGGCGACCGCCGCGGTGCTGCTCAGCGACCCGCCCGACAACTTCTCGGTGCTCTGCATCCACCGCTATACGCCCCCAGCGGTGAGGGGGGTCGCGGAACTGGGGAAGGTCATGCTCAGCGGCATGGTTCTGCCGGGTCACGTATCCACCATCACGGGCATAGGCCCGTGGCTCTTCGTGGCGGAGGAGTTCCACATGCCGGCGGTGATAGCGGGCTTTGAACCCCTTGACCTCCTGATGGGCATACTGATGCTCATGCGGCAGGTGAGGGACGGACGCGCGGAGGTTGAGATTGAGTACTCGCGCGTGGTCAGACCGGAAGGGAACATAAAGGCACAGGAGGCCATGCGGGAGGTTTTTGAGCCGAGGGACGTTGAATGGCGCGGCTTCCCAGTGATACCCGGAAGCGGCATGGGGATAAGGCGCGCCTTTGAAGACCACGATGCGGAGAAGCGGTACGAGGACTGGCTCGCCGAGCTGGAGGGGAGGGAGTTCCCCGACCCGCCGGGCTGCAGGTGCGGCGAGGTCATAAGGGGCGAGATGCACTCGTGGGAGTGCCCCCTCTTCGGAAAGGTGTGCACCCCTGAAAAACCCGTCGGCCCGTGCATGGTCTCGGTGGAGGGCGCATGCGCCATAGAGTACAAGTACGGAAGGTGGAAAAGGAGGGCCGCCCGGGGCGATTAATAAAGTTTATGCTGTGATATCCGCTATACCTGAACGTGCTGAAGACCCGCCCCCTCAGCGACCTCGAGCGACTCTACGTCGTTTACTTTCTGGCAAACCTAGCCATGGGGATATCCTACCCCTACGTGCCCGTGTACCTGCGGGAGATAGGGGGCACGCTCTTCATGGTGGCCATCGTCATCTCGGTCTTCAACCTCGTGTCCTCGCTCGCCCAGACGTGGTGGGGCGACCTCTCGGACAGAATGGGGAAGAGGGTGCTCTTCATAGTGATAGGGAACGTGGGACCCGCGCTGTTCTACCTGACCTACGGGCTGATAACCCTGCCCCTGCTGTTCCTCATGGTCCGCGGAATCCAAGGTCTCGTGGAGAACGCAGACGTGCCGGCATCCAACTCGCTCTCAACGGAGTACTCCACCAGCCCGGCAGGCATTTCCTTCGCCGTCTTCAACATCATCTGCGGCGTGGGGTACTTCTCTGGCAACCTGATGGCCAAGGTCGTGGTGGGGCTCACGGACAGCGTTTCCATTCTCTTCACCCTGGCCGCCATTATATTCATAGCTGCCGGCGCGATGGCGGGCTTCACGCTCCACGAGCCGCCGCGGTGGAGGAGGAGGGTCGTGCCGTGGAGGATGTACTCCTTTGAGGGTGTGGGCGCGCCCCGTCCCATATGGGGCACCATATGGAGCGTCTGGAACGTGGTTCTCAAGAGGATAAAGGTGGGCGAGGACATCGTGGTGATGGCCTGGGCGACGTTCTTTGCCATGATCGGCTCCGGCATCATAACCACATACCTGCCCCTCTTCTTCTCCACCATATCAAAGGACAGCGTCGGATTGCTTTACGCGGTGGAGGCGATCTCCTACGTGGTCTTCCTGCCGATTATGGGGCACATCTCCGACAGGGTCGGAAAGAAGCCCGTCATAGTGTTCAGCCTCGTGCTTTACATAGTGTACGCGTGGATGCTCTACACGTACAACGACATCCTGTTTCTCTCCGCAGCGCAGTTCATCTCCGGTGTAAAGTGGGCGAGTTTCTTCAACTCGGTTAACGCCTACACCACGGAGATAGCGCCGGAGGGCAAACTGGCCACGTATCTCGGGCTAACCTACATGGCCATATTCCTTGGGTGGACTGTGGCACCCCTCGTGGCGGCCACGCTGCTACTCTTCGTGGGGGCACAGTTCCAGCACCTGTTCCTCCTGTCCATAGCGCCGATCGTGGCCTCCCTCATGATATTCCTCACCATCAGGAACGTCAGGCCCAGAAAGGGCAAGCCCAGTCCCTTCATAGACCACTATACCGTCAAGAGATAAAAAAGAAGAATCAGAGGTCGGGCACGAACTTGTAGCCGTAGACGATCACGCCGTCCTTCCCCTCCTCGCCGAGACGCCGGAAGACGGCCCTCACGGGCATGCCGATTTCCACGTCCTCCGGCCTGCAGTCCACTATCTGCCCGGTGACGCGGGGGCCCTCCTCCATCTCCACTATGGCCATTATGTACGGCTTCTGCAGTTCGTAGCCCAGCACATTTTGATAGACCACTGTGTAGGAGTAGACCTTCCCGCGGCCCGACAGCTCCACGTCCTCCATCTTCCCGTAGGACTCGCGGTGGCACGTGGGGCACACGTCCCTCGGAGGGAAGTACACCTTGCCGCATGCAGGGCATTTCTTCCCGACCATTCTGTACCTGGCGACCCTCTCCCTCCACACGCGCGGAACCACCATTCACACCACCTCCAGTATGTGCACGAAGACGGAAGAGGCCGTCCCGCCCACGTTGTGCGTGAGGGCCCTCTTCGCGCCGTCCACCTGCCTCTCGCCCGCCTCGCCTCTCAGCTGTATGACGGTCTCCACAACCTGCCCCACGCCCGTGGCTCCGACCGGATGGCCCTTCGCCTTCAGCCCGCCCGAGGGGTTGACCGGGAGTTTCCCCCCGAGGGCTATCTGGCCCTCCTCGGCGAATTTGCCGCCCTGGCCTTTCTCCACGAAGCCGAGGTCCTCCAGGGCTATGAGAGAAATTATGGAGAAGGCGTCGTGCAGTTCAACGAAGTCAATGTCCCCCGGACCAACGCCGGCCATCCTGTAGGCCTTCCTGCCCGCCTCCACGTTCGCCTTCACGGTCGTGATGGACGGGCGGGAGTGGATGGATATGTAATCCGTCGTGGCCACGCTCGCGGATATCTTCACCGGCGTGTCCGTGTACTTTCTGGCCACTTCCATGGGGGCGAGCACAACGGCCGCCGCTCCGTCGGTGATCGGCGAGCAGTCCAGCAGCGTGAGGGGGTCCGCTATAACGGGAGCGTTAAGAACCTTCTCAACCGTGATGCGGTTCCTCAGCTGCGCCATCGGATTTTTACTCGCGTTCTCGTGGGCCACCACCGGGAACATCGCGAGCTGCTCCCTCGTGGTGCCGTACTCGTACATGTGCCGGCGCGCCATCATGGCGCCCAGCGAGGGGAACGTGGCGCCGAATGTGACTTCCCACTCGCGGTCCGCGGCGCTCGCGAGCGCGTCCGTCATGTGCTCCCCCGGCACGTCCGTCATCTTCTCAACGCCGCCGACCAGAACCATGTCGTAGAGGCCGGAGGCGACGGCCATGAAGCCCATGTGAAGCGCCGCCCCACCGGAGCCGCATGCGGCCTCCACCTTCACCGCCGGGACGTTGTGCTCCGCGAGCCCTGCGAAGTCCGCTATTATCGTGGCAAGGTGGTCCTGTCCTATGACCGTGCCCGCCGCCATGTTGCCGCCGAAGATGGCGTCTATCTCCTTCGCGTATATGTTCGCGTCCTCAACGGCCTTCAGGCCGGCCTCAACGGCGAGGTCCCTCAGGGAGCGCTTCCAGTGCTCCCCGTACTTCGTTTGGCCTATACCGATTATGGCAACATCACGCAATGGGATCACCTCCCATCCTGAGCATCTTCCTGAACTTCACGTACAGGGCGTAGTCTATGAACTCTCCCCTCTCTATCTGGTCCCAGACGCCCGGAGCGGCGTTTCTGTCGTAGTTGGCCATTTCGTCCGTGACGGTGATGTCAAACGCATCGCTCCCGGCGCCGCTGCCGAAGGAGACCGCGAGAATTCTATCGCCCGGCTCCGCGTGATCCAGCACCGCGGAGAGGCCCGTGACCATTGAGCCGGAGTATGTGTTCCCTATGTAGGGGGTGACAAGTCCCTTCTTCACCTGCTCCTCCGTGAAGCCGAGGCGCTTCGCGGCGGCCAGCGGAAACTTGCCGTTGGGCTGGTGGAACACCGCCCACCTGTAATCCTTCGGCTCCGTGCCCATGACCTCCATCATCTTCCTGGCGGCGGTGAGCACGTGATAAAAATACGCGGGCTCGCCCGTGAATCGTCCCCCGTGGCGCGGATACATCTGACCCTCCCTGCGCCAGAAGTCGGGGGTGTCGGTGGTGACGGACAGGGTGTGATTTATCTCCGCTATCACGTTCTCCTTCCCTATAACGAAGGCGGTGCCGCCGGCGGAGGCGGAGTACTCCAGCGCATCTCCAGGCGCGCCCTGGGACGTGTCAGCGCCTATGGCCACGCCGTACTTTATCATCCCCGCCTTCACCATCCCGTAGACGGCCTGCATTCCCGCGGTGCCCGCCTTGCACGCGAACTCGAGGTCCGCGGCGGTGAGGAAGGGCGTGGCACCTATGGCCTCCGCCACGATCGTGGCGGTGGGCTTCACCGCGTAGGGATGGCTCTCGGAGCCGACGAAAATCGCGCCTATCTCCTGCGGATCTATCCTCCTGCGGCGGAGGGCGTTTCTGGCGGCCTCCACCGCTATGGTGGCCGTGTCCTCGTCTGGCGCGGGGACGCTCTTGCTTATCAGCCGGAGCCCTTTTTTGACGCGCTCTGGGTTGTCGCCCCACACGCGGGCGATTTCCTCCGTCCTTATCCTGTACTTCGGGATGTAACTCCCGTAGGTGACTATGCCCACCATGCCGAACACCGCGCGGGAAATCGCCCCTGCGCTATTTAACTCTTACCGTAGTTTCTCAACGGCAATTGCCGTTTCAGAGCAGGTCGTACAGCTCCACGGGGCCGTCGGGGGTCATGATCTTCCGGGGCCCCTTCCCCTCGCCCCGCAGCATGAGGAACCTGTTCTTTCCAGTGGGGATGACGAAGTACTCTTCTATGGTTCCGTCCTCCCTCTTCAGGACGAGCTTGTGCTTCTTCTCCTTCCGCTCGCCCGTCTCGGGGTCCAGATAGGCGTACCTCACGAAGGTACCGCGGTCAATGAAACTCCGCACTTCCCTCTTCCCCCTCTTCGTTACCGCTATGACCTCCTCCGGGAATTCCATGGTATGAAACAGGTGGAGGGGGTATAAAAAGGGTGCGGTTCTTATGGAGAGGGGAGAGGGCCATATGCGAGGTGGGTTTAAATATCATAAAAATCATACATTCCTATCAGGTGGTGAGATGCGTCTGGAGGTGCTGTGTGCCCTGACCGTTCTTCTTCTCCCCCGCGCGCCTGCGAGCGTCCCAGCCATAGGTCGCATGGCCCCACACCCTAACCAACCGGCGGTGCGGGTAAGCGACGATGTTGCTGAGGTTTAGGAGGTGAGCCTTTGAAAATGCATCTCTGGATTGTAATAATTTTCATCCTTTTGTCCCCTTTACTCATCCCGGGAGATCAGAGCGCAGGGTTGAGTGCTGAGATCAACTGGAAGATTGACCTGCAGAAGGAGCATGATGTGGGCTATCTCGTATACGACCCGTACAGGGATGTGATGTATTCTATATCCGGCCGACTTGCCACCTTAAATAAGAGTACCGGAAATATAGAGCGTGTTTACACCCTCGTGGATGAATATGACAACATCACAGAGAGGGTTATGGAATTGTATTGCCTTGAAAACAGCACATATGCGATAGTCAGGGGTGCACACTGGACAGGGGTATACTGGGCAGGGGAATTATGGTTTATCCGTATAGAAAACGGTGAAGTTGCTTGGAAATTCAAGCCTTTTTTTACGTCCTATGACTCCTATTCCCCGGAGATAAGGTATCACTACGCAAAGAACGTGGTGGAGAGTGGTGGGCATGTTTATTTCAAGATAACGTGTGCACTGATAACCTACGTTGCATGTCTTGACGTGGCCAACGGCACCCTGATCTGGAATTACAGTGCGGACGAACTAAATGGGGTGTGGATGGCCATCCATGATGGATCTCTCTACATAGGTGGAGAAAACCTTTCAGGCATTTCCACGCTGGTGCTGGACGCGGAGACGGGGGAGCCCGTGAGGAATATAGAGAATTTTATGGTGATGGAGATATACGGCAACAGGATGTTCGGATTATCTGAAAATCTCATCTACGCAAACCTAACCTGCACGGACCTCCATGGGAATGTACTCTGGAAAAAGGGTCTGGGCGAGGGTTACGGTCTGTGGGGTTGCAATCTGCAGATATACAACAATACGATATATTTCACCACGAAAGATACGCTCTACGCCATTGATATGGACGGGAACATAAAATGGAAGTTTACCGACCCCTTCGCGGCGTTTTCAGAGGGGGCGCCGTTTCTACAGCCACCCATATTCGATGCAGAGGGGAAAATGTACCTGGGGTACACATTTGATATAGAGTATGGACCACCATGGAGCGTATGGTTTCAGGAGGCCATAAGAATTGGCGCATATCCCTACATCTACTGCCTGAATCAGGACGGGGAGGTACTGTGGAAGGCCATGCCGGTGCTCAACAGATCACAGATGTTCTCCATCGCGTTCATAGAGGCAATTGACGGAGATGGGAATATATACCTCAGGGGCGGGAGTTACGTCCCCAGTGAATCCCCGCACCCGTGGGAAAAATACCTCGTGAGCGGGTACTACCTCGCATCCATACGTGTGGTCCCACACGTTCATGAAAGGAGTGCATTCGCAACCTATGTGTTCATCGTGTCCGGTGGGGTGATGAGCACCGCCGTAATCGCTCACATCCGCCTGAAACGAAAAGCGCCTTTATGAGTACCCTCACATCTCCACGAACTCCCTCATCACCGCGTCGTCCACCGCCGCGGCCTTTTCCTGTATATTCCGGAGCAGCGATTCCAGAAGGTTCGCCGCCTCCTTCTTGCAGCCCCCGCAGAGGCGTTCGCCTCTCCGGCATGAATCGTATATCTCCCTGAGCCGTTCGTCGTCCTTTTCCAGGTGGTACACGTAGAGCTCGTAGACGGCACACACGTCGGGATTGCCCCCCTTCTCCCTGTGCTCCTGCACGGTCTGGCCTCCACCCGTCAGGGCGCGCATGACCTTCTTCCGCGCCATTTCCGGGGAATCGCTGAGGAAAATGGCGCTGTTCTCATCCGAGGAGGACATCTTCCCGCCGGTGAGCCCCGTCATGAAGCGGTGGTACGTGGAGGCGGGGAGGTAAAATGCGTAAGGATTCTCCTCCCTATCCGCCCTGAGGATTATCTCCTCCACCTCCTCCGGTGAAGAGGCATCCTTCACGTAGAGGGCCCCGTATGGAATGTTAATATCAAATTCGCTGAATCTCCCCTCCAGATGCCTCCTCGCGCGGACCAGCAGCGCCTCCGCATCGCCGGACTTCACGAATACGCCCACGCCCTCCTCGGTCTTCTTCACGCTGTAGGTCCGGGCCCTCCTGGCCACCTCCCTCGTGAGGCGTATGTGGGGGTCCTGGTCCACGCCGACCGGGACCACGGTGGGCCTCATCCCGCCGTACTCGTCCAGCTGCACGTGGAGTATGTCGCCTATCTGCACGAGGGGCGCAAATAAATGCGCCATGTTCACCGAGGGCTCAAACCCGTATATGCCCAGCACCTCGGAGAGGTTTGTCCTCTTCCCCAGTATGTAGGCGAGGTCCGTCACGGCCTTCCTCCGGCTCTGGAAGTAGACCCTCGCCCGCCCGGGGTCCAGACCGAGGGCGATGTAGTTCCTCACATATTCCCTGAGGGCAAGATCCTTCGCCGCGTCCAGCGGAACATTTCTCGCGCCGTACGCCTCTATGTCAGCAACCGCTATCGTTATGTCCCCGCCCATTTTCTGGTAGTACAGCACCTGGTCTATCACCATCTTGTGGCCTAAATGCATTCTACCCGAGGGCATGAGCCCCGTGAGCACCGCGAACCTCTCGCGGTTCAGGATGGCGCGGTAAACCCTGTTAAAGCCCCTATGCCCGAATATCACGCCCCTCCTGAATATGGGCGGCGCGTCCGGGAGGTCAAAGGAAAACTCCTCTATGCCAAACTCGTCGCGGAGCTTCGCGTAGTCCTTGTACTGGTGCGACGCCCACGGGTTTATTATTCCGGCCATGCGCGACGATTGTCGCAGGGGTTAAAAACGTTTTTCTTCCTCTCTGATAAATGTATATAAATCTTGCCCAGAAACTTCTGTAAAAATTTGATATACCATAATTCGGTGAAAATATAGCAGGGGAATGGTTTGGAAGTGATGCATATGGTGAAGTGTCCGTGCTGTGGAAAGGATGTGGTGCGAAGGCTTGACAAAATACAATACCGGAGCGAGCCTACCGAGGAGTTCTGGCCAAAGATGTTCGCTAAGCACGGAAAGTTGCTGGAAAGACCATACATATATCTGCCAAATAAGATAGCGGAACTCAAATCAGATATAAAAGAATACGTCCTGCCCTACTACGCATATCTCGTGGCATCCAGTCTGAACGACTACGAAGAACTGGAAAAAATAAACAGCGACATGGAGTATTATCGGGAAATGTGCGAGAACGGGAACGGTATGTTCTTCGCGGGGTTCTTTAAAGCACTCTCCCTGATATGCAGGGCTTTCATGGAGGAAAGCGACGCAGATAAAATCAGCAAACATTTTGCCTCCGTAACTACGAGATACAGCGTTTTTAAATTCGGCGATGAGGAGGAAGAGGAGGAAAGCGAGGAGGAGGACGAGGAATACGAAGATGAGGAGGAATACTACGACGAATACGACGAGGAATGGGAGCGCCAATGCGAGGAAATCATTAAGAACGCTGAAAGATTGAAGAGGCAGTGGGAAAGAAATGAGTTGTATGACAAGGGGGATACAAAGTGAGGGATGTAAGGAGCAGTATAAAGAAAACCATTTACTTGTTTGAAAAACACCATGGAAATCACGACTTCACCGCCGAAACACGCCTGTGGCATATCATGTATATGCACGTTAAGAGAGATGAGGGATGTCATGGGGTGGCTCTTCTTCGCAGTAAGAAGGATGGTAAGATGTTCCTCGCGGTGCATCGCATCAGCAGGGAACATTGGGAAATCATGGAAATCGTGGAGCCAGAGGGGTGAGGCACATGCCGGATATGCGAAAGGAAATATATGGGGTAGAACCAGAGGATGTCGTGAAACACATGGGCAAGGTAATGAATAGAGAGCATGCCTCAAAGCTGTGGTTGAGAGCCCTTGAAGGGTTTGACATCCCCCCTGATGTCGCCGTCGTTTTCACCGAGGAAGAGAGGCATCCTGTTGATTCCGCAGAGGCAGCATACGGTGAAGTTGAAAATGAAAAGGTATTTGCGATCTTTTTGCACCGCATCAGCAGACGCTATTTCGAAAGGATATACGAGCGCCTCGTCCATCTGTATCCGCAGATATGGAAAGATGAGGAAAAGGGGGAATACCTCACGCTATACCTGCAAAAGGTGCTGTGGCATGAGATGAGACACATTCAGGAGTGGAGAGATGCAGGAAGATATATTGTTCCTGATGAGAATGCCGCAGAGGAATACGCCGTTCAGAAACTCGGTCTCTGGGGTGAGAAATTGATAAAGTTTCTCTTTTTCCATGATTCCGTGCTTCTTGATTTCTTCATGGAGGGACTGCGAAAGGAAAACAAAAAGCTGAAATTTAAAAGAGCGCATAGATGAAAAGCGGAAGCGCACCAGGGAGAGACACCATTCGCAGGCGGTCGATATGCGCCCAGAATTTTTATTCCCAATTATCCATCGCTGAAATGCACAACTTTTCCTTTCAATTTTTTCTTCAGCGCTTTGTAATCCCGCTGCGACGATGGTTGCAATCTCAGCGCCGCAACAGTTCCTGTTTCTGCATACTCAACACTGTTTTTATTAACGGATATCGCATCCACCCTGTAAATCTTCCCCGCGATTTCAAGGGCCATCCCCCTGGTAATCGGCCCGGAAATTACTTTGCCCTGGACAATCACACCCAGCCCCGCAATATAATACACCTGAGAAACTTCAATACTAGACGGCATAAAAGAGGTATAGAAAAGCGGTCTATATGAATCTTTCACAGAGGGGAAGGATGCCTGAATCCGAACACAGAGGTTTTAAATACCATGGGCACCGATATGGTCCGGTGCTCCTGGAGGAAAGCAAGTACATACGGGGCGGGGTGTTCCTGCGCGCCTGCGAGTTCATAAGGGAGGGGGAGGGCGATGAGGGGTTTGCGCACCTGGCGGATGCGCTCAGGGACGCGGGAGGGGTGGACCTTGAAAGTGTCAGGTACCACTCGTGGTACCCTTTCTCTCAGTACCTCCAGTTCCTCCATACGGTTGCTGACATATTCGGCATGACCTTCCTGAGGGAGATGGGCAGGGATTTCATGAGGCACAGCAACCCGCTGGACACCATGCCGCACACCGCGAGAGCTTTTTTCATAAACCTACCCCATCTGATAGGCAGGTATGAGATGGGCATTGAGACGGACGTCCTTGAAATGGGGAGGAACCACGGCGTGATAGAGATCCGAAACGCCACCGCGGACCCGTGCGTGCAGGAGTTCACACTGGGCATACTGGAGGGCGCGGTGGACGCCGTGGAGGGAATGACCTCCGTCAGGGTTCTCCGGTCGCCGACGGGAGATGACGGGACGACCGTTTACCTCTTTGAGTGGTCCTGAAGAAGAGCGTCCACGAGGCGCTCCACGAGTGCCTCCACGGGGAGGCGCGCGTCCAGAACGATGAATCCGTGTTTCTCCGCCATGGCGAGGTACCGCGCCCTCACGCCCTCCAGAAAGCGCAAGTCCTCAAACCTCTCCCGCGAGGTTCTCCTGCCCGAAACCCTGGCGAGCCCCTCTGCCGGCTCTATGTCCAGAAGCACAACGACATCCGGCCAGAGCGCGAAGGGTTGGAAGAGAATCCACAGCCACTCCTCCATCTCCGCTCCGTGCTTCTGCCGGAGACGCTCGCCCTGATAGGCGATCGTGGAATAGACATAGCGGTCCGCTATCACGTCGTAACCTCTTCGGAGCCATCCCCGGATCTCGCGCACGTGTTCGCACCTGTCCGCCATGAAGAGGAGGGCCTCCGTCTCCGGTTCTATCCCGTCCTCCACGGCCCTTTTTATGAGCGAGCCAACCACGCCGTCCGTCGGCTCACAGGTCAATTTCACGCTCCTGCCCCCTCCCTCAAGTTTATCCCTCAGAGCGCGCGCAAAGGTCGTTTTCCCGCTCCCGTCTATGCCCTCTATGGCCACGAACACGGACACCCATGCGGCGGGGGTGATTTAATTTTTTCCTAAAAACGTATATATGCCCTCTTCATTAGGTTTTCAGGGATGAAAATCGGCAGCCTTCTGACTCTGCTGCTCGCCGCCGTGGTGATGAGCACGGGGGCCTATGCCGCTCCCGTGGGCAAAGACCCCGCAGACGTGAGCGACGGGAGGGTGGATATCCTTGAGTTCAGCCTCAGCCACAGGGAAAACGCGGTGGTGTTTGAAATAGTCGTCAGAGAGAACCCCGTTTTCAACGCCACCGAAACCGCATCCTTCACGTTCTCGGTGTGGTCTGCACAGGCGGACCGGCCGATAAACGTCACGCTCCACGTGGAGTTCAGAGGAGGGGGCAGGGCGGCCTACGTGAACGCCTCCGGGTGGATCCTCTGGCTGGGGGAGGAAAACGTGAGCGTTGCGGGTGTGACCGTGGACATCGCCGTCCCCGACGAGGTTTTTTCCGGTTTTATCCCCGGTCTTTACTGGATGCACGTAATGGCGTTGTACACCGAGGAGGTGACCGGCCTCGTGCTCACAGACACCACGAACAACGTGCTCACGCAGATAACCGCGCCCGAATCGCCTCAGAGGGAGGAAAGCACAAACCCGCTGGAGCCCTATATGCTCGTATGCTGCATACCCTGCGGCGTCATATTCGTCATCTTCCTGTTCGTGGCGGCGTGGGTGGCGATGGATGCCCATGACAGGGGCAACGAGCCGCTTCTGTGGTTTTTGATCGTGCTCTTCCTGCCAATACTCGGGCTGATTCTGTACCTGCTGGTCAGGGACTCGGGGAGAAAGGGATAGCGCCACGTGGAAACCTTTTATCCCAGAACCCTCATGCTCGGTTATGCCTGTCAAACTTCCGGAGCAGGGTAGCCGCGTCAGGGTCCGCACGAGCAGAGGGGTTTTCGAGGGGATTGTGATGCCGCGTCCCCACCTCTCCGACCCCGGCATAGTGACCATCAAACTGCGCAGTGGATACAACGTGGGGATCGCACTGGACGATATAGAGGAGATGGAAGTGCTGGAGAGGCCCGAGGAGAGGCGCGGGCCGGGCCGGGTTGACACCGGTACGGGGAAGACGCCCATTTCCTTTCTCTCCACGGGCGGAACAATCGCGAGTTACGTGGATTACACCACGGGCGCGGTGCACCCGGCGCTGACAGCGGAGGAACTCGCCTTCGCAGTCCCCGAGGTGAGCGATGAGTGTGAGGTGCGCGCTCGCGTCTTCTCGTCCGTGCTGAGCGAGGACATGGAGCCCCGCATGTGGCCACGCCTAGCGGAGTGCGTGGCGGAGGAGTTTAAGGGGGGCAGCGTGGGCGTGGTAATACCCCACGGGACGGACACCATGGGATACACCTCGGCGGCTCTCTCCTTCATGCTCCGCCGCCTCCCGGGTCCTGTGGTCCTCGTGGGCGCCCAGAGGAGCAGCGACAGGCCCAGCAGCGACGCCTACATGAACCTGAGGCACGCGGTGAAGGTGGCGAAGAGCGATCTGGGGGAGGTGGTGGTCGTCATGCACGCCACAGTATCCGACACCGTGAGCCACGTTCACAGGGGCACCAGAGTGCGCAAGATGCACACTTCACGTAGAGACGCCTTCAGGAGCATAAACGCCACCCCGCTGGGCGAGGTGAGCGACGAGGGCGTGAGGTGGTTCGGAGAGCGGAAAAAGAGGGACGTGGAGGTGGAGGTCGTCAACGGCATAAACGACAGGGCTGCGCTGCTCCACTTCTACCCCGGCATGCCGGAATGGCTCCTGGAGGACGTCGTGAACAGGTGCGACGGAGTTGTGCTCGCGGGAACGGGGCTGGGGCACATATCCAGCCGGCTCATACCCGTTGTGAAGAGGGCCGTGAGGGATGGAACCCACATATTCATAACGAGCCAGTGCCTCTACGGAACCACAAACCTCAACGTCTACTCCACGGGCAGGCGTCTGCTGGAAGCCGGGGCGGTTCCGCTCGGCGATATGCTCCCCGAGACCGCCTACGTGAAGCTCATGTGGGCCATGGGGAGCCACCCCGAACGCGTCGTGGAGGTGATGAGGAGCAACATCGCCGGCGAGATCTCCGAGAGGAGGCTGATAACATGGTGAGGGCGCGCGCCGGGCTTGAGATACACCAGCAACTGGACACGCACAAACTCTTCTGCCCCTGCGAGTCGCGGCTGAGCGATGAGGTCGTCGCTGAGTTCACAAGGGTTCTGAGACCGACGCAGAGCGAGATGGGGGAGGTTGATAAAGCCGCGCTGGAGGAGAGCGTTAAGAAGAGGCGTTTCCTCTATCAGGCGACGGATAACTCGTGTCTGGTGGAGGCGGACGAGGAGCCGCCGCACGAGTTAAACCGGGACGCGCTCATGATCGCTCTGAAGGTGGCCGCGCTGCTGAACGCGAGGCCAGTTGATGAGGTCCAGTTCATGAGGAAGATAGTGATAGACGGGTCCAACACCACCGGGTTTCAGAGGACCGCGCTCATAGCGGTCAACGGGTGCATAGAGACCTCCTTCGGGAAAGTGGATATACCCACCATCTGCCTGGAGGAGGAGGCGGCGAGAAAGGTGGAGGACAGGGGCGACGTGGTGGTCTACCGGCTCGACCGGCTCGGAATACCGCTGGTGGAGATAGCGACATCGCCGGACATACACAGCGGCGAGGAACTCCGCGAGGTGGCCGAGCGGATAGGGTACCTGCTGAGGGCCACCAAGCGCGTCCGGAGGGGCCAGGGCACCATAAGGCAGGACGTGAACATATCCATAGAGGGCGGCGCGCGCGTGGAGATAAAGGGCGCCTCCAAACTCCCCCTCCTGCCCAGGATCTTCCAGGAGGAGGTGAATAGACAGGTGGCCCTTCTGGAAATACGCGACCTGCTGAGGGAGAGAAATGCCACGGTGGGCGAAGCGATGGACGTGACCGACATCTTTCAAAATACGGCGAGCAGGGTGATAAAGACCGCGCTGAAATCCGGCGGCGTTGTGCTCGCCGCCCCGCTCCGCGGGTTCCGCGGCGTGCTGAAATCCGGGAAGTACCGGCTGGGGCGCGAACTTGCCGAGAGGGCAAAGGCCGTGGGGCTGAAGGGCATCTTTCACGGGGATGAGATGCCCGCCTACGGGGTCAGCGAGGAGGAGGTTGAGCATCTGCGCGAGAAACTCGGCCTGGGCCCCGACGACTCCTTCGTGCTCCTCGCCGCGCCCCCCGAGAGGGCGTGGACGGCCATGGAGCGCGTGCTTGAAAGGGCAAGGGTCGCCGTTGAGGGCGTTCCCGAGGAGACGCGCGGTCCCCGGGAGGACGGGACCACGTTCTACATGCGCCCCCTCCCGGGCGGAGCGAGGATGTATCCCGAGACGGACGTGCCGCCCGTGAAGATAACGAGGGAGATGTGGGAGGAGGTTCTTAGGGACCTTCCGCCCCTGCCGGAGGAGATGGCCGCGCACCTCGTGGAGAGATACGGCATCTCAGAGCAGCAGGCGTGGCAGCTCATAAGGGACGGCACAGAGGACGTGTTCGAGGACATCGCCTCCCGCACCGCCTACCCGGGCGTCGTGGCCCGCGTGCTCCTCAACCTCCTGCCGGAGATGGAGAGGGACGGTCTGGATGTGGGCCGCGTGACCCCCGAAGTGCTGATGGAGGTCTTCTCCCGGCTGGATAAAGGTGAGTTCGCGAAGGAGGGGGTGGAGGAGATTCTCCGCGCAGTCGCTTCGGGGAAGTCCCCGGAGGAGGCCATCTCGGCGCTGAGGGGTGGTGGCGAGGAGGAACTGAGGGATTTCATACGGAGGGCGCTGGAGGAACGCAGGGATTTCGTCGTGGAGCGCGGAGAGAGGGCTTTCAGCGCGATAATGGGGGTTGTGATGAAGGAGTTCAGGGGCAGAGTGGACGGTAAGGTCATCAGCGAGATGGTCAGGGACGAACTCCGGAAATTCCTTGAGGAGGGGTAGAGGTCATCGCTCTTTCCCTCCCCTCCATTCGGGATTCTCCTTGCCACACCCAGGGCAGAACCTGAACTCCACAGGGATGAGAAGACCGCATGATCTACAGGCCACCACCCTGCCGAGCGCCGTGCCGCAGTGCGGGCAGTATGAGAAGTCTGGGGATATCGCCCTGCCACACTCGTAGCAATAGTTTGCCGTTCTCACCTCGGCTTTTTTCATGCTCGCTATCTTTCTGGTGAGCGATTCGCATTCAATTTCCTTCTCCCGCAGTGATTTTTTGAGAGATGCCAGTTCCGCCTCCAGCTTCACCACGCGTCCCTGAAGACGGCTGTTTTCCATTTTGAGCATGCTGTTTTCCCGCCTCAGACCTGCCCATACCCTGTCACCCAGGGAGCCGGGCAGGAAGGACAGGAGCAGGAGAACGAAGAGGGCACCGAGAAGCGATACTAAAACCACTGTGCCATAGGGCATAACCGCGCTGAGCGGGAGAGACGATATAATGACCAGGGACGCTATTATCTTCCTGTCATCCCTCACGCTCTTCAAGAAAATTATGACCATGAGAGCTGTTCCAACGATTGCCCCGGCCCACCATATGAAGGTCCCCGTCACGTACGCCCCGACCGCCGCGATGGCCGGCGCGGCGAGGGACATGTTCGTGGCGCGGATCAGGCCTTTCCAGACGCCAGCAACTATTATGCCCGATGACAGGAACCAGAGAGCGGCATATGAGGCAAGGTAGAGTGGTGCCAGGTCAGGCACCTCTTTCTCAGCGGGGCCTATGTAAATATCGTCCTTGACCACCGCGCTCCTGCGCGACCACCGGTACACCGTGTAACCATCTACCCTTTTAACCACATCCGGTTTGAACGAGCCCGAATCCAGGGTGTATTCATCCGATATGTTCACCTTTATGTACAGATAACCCAGATACTTCGTGTTTGGGAGGTTTATGGTGTAGTGATCCATGCCCTCCACGGTGTACATGACGTTTATGACGTGGTGGCCGGGCGACAGTGGTACGCTTATCCGGGAAAACTCGGCCTGGAAGTAGTTGGGCATATCCGTGGCACTGACCTCCCTGCCATCAATGACCAGGGTTAAATCCCTGACCGTCTCCAGCGGCAGCGATATCTTGGCGGTGGCATCCTCATCCAGTACGTACACATAGGTTGTGTTCACATACGCCATATCGTTGTCAATGGTGACCAGAACCTTTATCTCTATGGGGTCCGCGGGTATGGTCAGGGTCGTGCCAGCCGAGTACCATGCGCCTCCATAGGAAGCCATGCCCTCACCACCGCTCATGCTCCCGGTTGGCAACTGTATCATCAGCGTGGAGACCAGCACGACTGTGATGGCAATCATCAGAATCGCGGCCACCGCGGGACTGATAGTTTCTTTTTTGCCTCCCGATGCCTGCACCCCTTTCATACTTCCGTCCATCGCCCCATTATCATCCAGCATGGATGATTCTACGCTACAAATAAATATAAAATTTTTGTTTTCAGGTACTGTCTTCAGAACTCCTCCTCAAGCCACCTCTTTTTCGCCCCCGAATAGTACAGAACCGCATTTAAAAGCAGGACGGAGGTGAATATACCGATGGACCACGCGAAGAGCAGGGGATCCCTGTACCCCACCATCGTGATTATGAGCAGCGCCACCTCCGGCAGTATCGTGGCCACGCCGAATTTCACTATCACCTCGGGGTCAAAGAGCATGGAGTAGGTTCTGTTGCCCGTGAGGTACACTATCAGCGTGATGAGGTAAAAGGAGTTCACGGTGAATATCCACGCCGCGACGGGGAAGAGATACATTTCACCCAGCGCCGCGGAGAGGAGGAAGAGAAGCGGTAATGTGAGAACCGTGGACACGAGCATGTATGTTATTATGTGTATCCTCAGCAGGTCGGGCATCCGAACGGGGAGGAGGTTCATGTACGAGTAATCGTCCAGGTTCGTCAGCCAAGAGTACAGGACGACTGAGAAAAAGCCCAGCATCACCGCGTAGAAAAGAGTGCTGCCGTACACCTCCGGCGCGGCGATGTCTATTATGCGCGACAGCACACCCAGCAGGAAGACGGGCACGACGTAGGCGGCTATCACCTTGTAGAACACCCTGCCCCGAACCATGTCCGTTATCTCCTTCGCCACGAGGGTACGGCTTTCGCCGAATGCGCGGAATTCCAGTCGTGGCAGGAGTTTACCTGCTCTCCTTTCCCTGAATATGAACTCGTCCGGCGTGGCGATGTACCCCAGCAGCGTCGTGACGATGCAGAAGACCACAGATGCGATAAACCATCTGAAGTCGGACGTCATGTACAGGGCGTAAAACGGCAGAACGAGCGCGCGGCTCAGCACACCGACTGCACCGCCAGCGAGGTAAAGAGCCACGGCCAGCCCGACGGCGGCGAACGCTGCCCTGTTCCTGAAAAAGAGGATTGACATCAAAAAGGATAGTGAATAGCCGTACATGAAGGCGAGGAACGAGCAGAGCGTGAATCGTGCTATGCTGTACCACGAAAACCCGGAAACGGGCTGGGTGAGCGCGAGGCCGGCGGTGACGGGGAATATCATCAGTACGGAGTAGTACACGAGGTCCCGGATGTAAACGAGCATGAAGGTGTGCCTGTACCTTATGGGATGCAGGGCGGGTAAACTTATGAGATAAAACTCGCGGAAGTTCCTCTGCATGTACTGCTGCCCGAGAAAGCCGAAGGCGCCGCTGCCCACGCCGTAAAGCGCGTATCCCCCCAGAAGCGTGAGCATGGTCGTTGCGTAGCCGCTCTCGGCCACTATGTCGTCAAACAGCAGGGCGAAGAGCCCCGTGAACGCTATCACGTAGAGAGGAAACAGATAGAATGAAAGGCGCTTCACATAGGCGATGTGCCTCCGGTACTCCTCAATCAGAAAGGTCCTCAGCATCGTACCCCACCGCCCTGAGAAACGCCGATTCCACGTCCTCGCCGTCCTCTATCATGGCCCTGACCTGTCCCCTGTAAATCACGGCGAACCTTCTGCACAGCTTCTGCGCTATCTCTATGATGTGGGTGCACATGAGCAGCGTCGTCCCCTCATCCACCTTTTTGAGAAAGTAGCGGGAGAACTTTCTCTGATAGAGGGGGTCCAGATTTATGAAGGGCTCGTCCAGAACAGCGAGGGGAGGGTCGTGAATGAACGCGGCTGCGATCATGAGGCGCTGCCTCGTCCCCTTGGAGAGTTCCTTGCACAGGCGGTCCTCGTACTCCCTCAGGTCAAATTCCCTTATGTACCGCTCCACGCGGTCCTCGGCGTCCTCCACGCCCCTAATCCTGCACACGAGGTAGAGGTACTCCCATGGGGTGAGGTAGGTGGGCACGCTCTCCGTCTCCGGCACGATGCCCGTTCGCCTTCTCACCTCAACGGGGTCCCTCATGGGGTCCACGCCCAGAACCCGCACATGACCCCTACCACGGGTCTGGCCGGTTATAACTTTAATGAAAGTCGTCTTCCCCGCCCCGTTTGGGCCCAGAAGACAGAAGAACTCGCCCTCCTCAACCGTCAGCGATATGCCGTTGAGGGCGCGAACGCTGCCGTATTCCTTAACTAGGTTCTTCACCACGATGGCGCTCATATGGGCACCCGCCTCCCGGAGGGGTCGCGTCTGAACCGTCCGAACTCGTAGATTTCTGTGAGCTCGTCGGAGAACACGGGGCCATCCCTGCATACCCTGTAGCCGGACACGCTGCAGGAGTCGCATATACCGATTCCGCACTTCATATATCTCTCAAGCGATGCCTCCACTGCTATGTCACGTTCGGAGGCAAAGGCATACACCTTCACCATCATGGCCTCGGGTCCGCAGGTGTAGACGATGTCCGGTTCATGCTCCTCCACAGCGCGCTCCAGCAGGTCCGTCACGGGTCCGGCATGGCCCTCACTTCCATCGTCCGTGGAGACCCACACTCCGGACGAGGCGCGGAGGCGCTCCACGAAGAAGAGGTCCTCCGAGGTCCTCGCACCCAGGAGAGTTAAAACATCGCCGGGGTGCTCCTCCACCAGCGGCGCAAGGGATGCGATGCCCGTCCCCCCGGCCACCACCAGGGGTCTGCTGCCCCGTATGGAGTAGCCCCTCCCATAGGGGCCGCGTATCCACAACCTATCATCCGCCTCCAAGGAATGCAGTGCGCGGGTGGTAGGGCCCACGGCCCGCACCGTTATCCCCTTCTGCATACCCGTGAAGGAGACGCTCATGGGCACCTCCTCGTGTCCGGGAAGCCAGACCATGTAGAACTGTCCCGGAAGGGCGATGCATGGGTCGCGGAAGAGTATGCTCACCACGTCCCGCGCCTCGCGCCGCACGTCCTCAATCTTCACACATCTGTGCATCGCCACATCACCCGTGGGCGAGACCCACCATCTCCTGCACGGTGGAGAAGCCCTCCTCCTCCATTATGTGCGAGAGTTCAATCGCGAGCAATCGGAACACCTCAACGCCTCGGTAGTACACGGCGCTTCCCACCTGCACGGCCGATGCTCCGGCCATGAGATACTCGGCCACGTCCTCGCCCGTCGTCACACCGCCCACGCCGATTATGGGTTTATCGGTGACCTCATACGCCTCATAGACGAGGCGCACGCCCACGGGTTTCACTGCCGGCCCGGAATAGCCCCCGAAGACGTTGCTCAGCACCGGCCTTCGCGCCCTAATGTCTATGGCCATGGCCCTCAGCGTGTTCATGAGCACTATGGCATCCGCGCCGGATGCCGCCTCCACTATCGGCCGTATGTCGGCCACGTTGGGCGTCAGTTTGGCCCAGACGGGAATGCCCACCGCCGACTTCACCGCCTCCACGATTTCACGGACCATCTCGGGGTCTATGCCGACCTCCATCCCGTACCCGCGGGCATGGGGGCAGGAGAGGTTGAGTTCCACCGCTGAAACGCCGTATTCCTCCATGCGCCGTGCGAGACGTGCAAACTCATCCGGCCCGGCACCGAAAACCGAGCCGATCACAACCGCACCGCCCTCAACGGCGGTTCGCACCTCCTCCGCGAACACCTCAATTCCGGGCCCCGGCAGGCCCATCGCGTTCAGCAGGCCGTGGGGGAGCACGACGATGACGGGGTTGGGATAGCCCTCCCTCGGCGAGAGACCTATGGACTTCGTCACGACTCCGCCGGCCCCCGCGTTCCACACGCGGAGCATGCTCTCGCCGGTCTCGCCGAGCACCCCCGACGCCAGCAGAAAGGGGTTTCTTAGCTCTATGCCTGATAACCGCACCCCGAGGTTCATTTCCCCATCTTGGATTCAACGTAGTCGTTCAACTCGTCGTACATGTAGTTGAGTATTATCTCGGCCCGCGGTATGATCTCCTCCTCGTAGAGGGTGCCCTTCCCGTAGTACGTGTCCACCATCTCGTAGATGGCGTCCACCATGACCTCTTCCTTGTCCTTCGCCTTCCCCACGAGGTCGTCCACCTTCTCAAAGAGGTCCTTCTTGAACTTCTCCGTGAAGCGCACCTCGTCCGGGAGGTCCTCAAATATTCCGCGCCTTATCATATCTATTATAAGGGCCACCGTCAGGCCCTCAGCATACTCCTCCAGCATGCGCACGTACTCCTCTCTGTCCATCTCCCTTTCCAACTTCAACACCTCAGGCCAGCATTCACAAGGGGTGGCATAAAGTTTGTGATTTTACGGCCTCAGGGGGACACGTCAAGGGCCCCGGAGTTCACGACGAGGGGCACCTCCTCCCCCTCAACACCCTCGCGCATATAAACCTCGCCGGGCAGGGGGAGCAGTTCCCACAGGTAGCATTTCAAAAGAACCTCTGCGGTCTTCCTGTCCACGACATACATCGCCCTCCTGCAACCGCTCTGCGTCACGAGGAAGCACTTGTTACCGTCGCAGGAGAGGATCCACCTGTTCACCTCGCCACCCGCCTTTGCAGGGGATTTTACTTGAAAATATATAAAGTTTTCTTGAAGCGATTTCATCGCGGTGTAGATGTGGCGGGCCCGCCGGGATTCGAACCCGGGAACGCCAGCTTAGAAGGCTGGCGCCATATCCTGGCTAGGCCACGGGCCCTGCACGGATGGGGATGGAGTGCACCTTTATTAAATTACCGTGCGCCCCCTGAAAAACTTTTTATCCGAGCGGTACGTTGTATATGCCAGAGGGTGTTGAAATTGATGCTCCGGCGGAAGATGCTTGTTGGAGCGATGAGCGTTGTGCTGGTAGGCATGCTCCTCTCCACCGCCCTCTTCGCCTCCTACGCCGCGCGCATGTCTTCAATGTGCGAGGGATTTCTGAGCGAGTATCACAGGAACTCAATTGACACCCTGCGCGAGGAGGTCTGGAAGAGCACCTTTTACGACCTGGACGTGTTCGTGGAGAACCTGACAGCAATACTTTCGCTCCAGTTTGAGAGGATATCGGCCAAGGCCCTTTCCCTCGCCCAGGATATGCCTTCAAACTACATGAGCACGGCCATCAACGGCACCATCACCGGAGAGAGGCGCTCTCTCCTGAACGGAACCCTGAACGGCACTGTGGACGGCGATATACGGGGTTACATGAGCGGCTGGCTTGACGGCAGCGTCAGGGGAGAGATGTGGGGCGATGTGCGCGGAACTTTCAGGGGGAGAATAATAGTCCCCCGCGGAACGAACGTGACGGGGACGTACAACGGTAATGACATCGCCTGGGGCAACGGCACCTACGAGGTTGACGGGACCATCAATCTGAATGCTCTGGCCGCCTTCGTGGGCGAGTTCGCGGGAACGCTGAGCGGAAGGTACTGCGGACGCTTTACCGGCGCGCTAAACGGTTCCGTGAGCGTGATGACGACCATCGCGTCCTTCAACGCGCAGTTCAGCGGGGAGGAGAACCTGCTGCCCCTCATGGCCCACGACGCCCTCCGCGTGCTTGCGGAAACGAACCTCGTGTACAGGGCCTATTACGGAACCGTTGACGGCGCATTCATAACATCCGACGACAACGAGTTCGGACTGCCCTTCATAGGAACCATCGGCTATGACCACAGGATCAGGGACTGGTACATAGGCGGTCTGAGCGGGCCGCACCTCACGGGGGTATATGTGGACGCGGGCGGCGCGGGGCTGATGGTGACGTACTCCGTCCCGGTGGTCAGCGGGGGCGAGACCCTGGGCGTCATAGGCGTGGACATCACCCTGGGAGCCCTGATCAACCTGACCGTGCGGTCAAGACCCTGGACATGCGGCTACTTTATGATGGTGAGCCCGGACGGCGAGGTCATCGCCCACCCGGACATAGAAGCGATGCAGTACAACGCCACGCTTTGGAGGGAGAGAGTCCAGACGGAGAACATAGGTATGAGTTCGTATCCGCAGGTCAGGAACATAACCGCGGTCAAAAGCGGAGAGGTGTTACACTTCTACCTTAACGTGACGGAGCCGGATGGGCTGAACTACTCGCCGGCCTCGCGTGCAGGTGAGTACTTCGTATCCTATTCACGGACGGAGGTCGTTGAAATCGTGGTCATAGGGGTCCTGCCGGCCGAGGTCGCCTACGCCAAACTGAACGTTCTGAAAGAGGAGTACGAGAGGGAATACCAGAACGTTAAAAACATGACGCGCCGGGTATTCTACGTCTACACCACCATGTACCTTCTGTCAACGACTGCGACGCTCGTCCTCATGCTCATATTCGTCGGTCTGATAGTGAAGTCCCTCATATCACCGCTTGAGAGGTTAACCTCCCTCATGGACAGGATAAGCCGGGGCGACCTTGACCTGCAGGTGCCGAAGGCGCTCGTGGAGAGGGACGACGAAATTGGCAAACTCGCATGGTCTTTCAGGCGGATGCTCAACTCCATAAAGGTTCTGCTGAGGGAGATGGAGAGGCGATGACCCTCAAACTATATATGCTGTGCATGCCTATCTCCCCTACATGATACGCGGATTTCTGTTTGACTCCATAGAGGCAAAGCGCTTCGTTCTCCCGGACAAGATGCCCAGGGAACTCCGGATAGACAACCGAAGCGACCTGCGCAACGTCATAATAAAGGGGGATGACGCCATAGAGGTGGAGTTTGTCTACACCGCGACCTACGCCGGTGTGGGCGTCATATCCATAGAGGGGCGCGTTCTCTACGAGAAGAGGGGCGAGGCGAGGGCCATATACGAGGAGTGGCTCGCGAACAGAAAACTCAGAGAGGAGGTGGCGATGGAGATACAGGGGGCCATAATAAACAACTGCATCGCCGAGGCGATATTCCTAGCAAAGGAACTGAAGATGCCACCGCCCATACCACCGCCGGTCAGGATGGGCACCCCACCTAAGAAGGGCAAGGGGAAGAAAGGCGATATGCTGGGATACGTCTAGTACTCGCGCCACCTGTAGCCGCAGGTTTTGCATATGTAGAAGCGCGTTTCCGGCTCGTCCGCCCCGCGGGTCTGCCGAAGCATCCAGTAGGCCCCGCGGCCTCCGCACTTCGGACAGGTGACTGATTTGTCCATGGGAAGTGCTATGTCCTCCTCCCTTATGACTATCGTTTCCTTCTCCTTCGCCTCCTCTATTAGAACCGCCTTTCTGTCCTCCTCGCTTATGCCCGACTGATGGCCACACTTGGGGCAGACCCATTCTCCCTCCCGGGGCGTCATGAGCGTGCCGCACTTCGGACAGAACATGCGCCCCAATAGCACTCCTGATTATTTAACAGTTGCCCAGCCAGATGTGAAAACGCCAGCAACATATTTGTAATGTGCCGTCCATTAGCGGACGTGGGCCTCATAGAAAAAAAGTTCATCGTGGAAGCCACGCCCGCGCTCACGCTCTGCGCCCTCGGTGAGGTTGCCGCGGGGGCTGTGATAGAGGGGGGGTTGCCCGTCCTTCTGTCCATAGCGGGTCTCATGGCCATACTCCCGCCCGCCATGGGCATGAGGGGCAACGTCTTCGGCTCGCTCGTGTCAAAGCTCTCCACACGCCTGCACCTCGGCACAGTTGAGCCGTCGCTCAGGGACAGAGCGCTCGCGCGGCTGGGGCTGATGGCACAGTGGGAGGTCAGCGTGCTCTCCGTCGTCATACCCCTCCTCGTGGTCGCATCCATGATGAGGCCCGATATGCTGCTCCCCCTCGTGTTCATCGCGCTTTTCGGTGGTCTCATCGCCGGCGTGGCCACGCTCTTCGTGGCGCTCTCCGTGACCGTCCTCGCCTACAGGAAGGGGGTGAACCCGGATAACGTCGCCTCCCCCGTGGTCACCACCGCGGCGGATTTCATAACGGCGCCCGCCTACATATCCGTCGCATCGCTCGCCCTCGTTATAGGCCCGTCCGCCATGCTGGCCCTGACGGGCATCGCCCTGACTGTGCTGGCCGTGGGAACCCTCAGGGCGCGGACCGTCCCCGAGATCAGAGAGAGCGTTAGGCAGCGCATACCGGTGCTACTCATGAGCGCCGGTATGAGCAGCGTCGCCGGCCTCTTCCTGGAGGGAAACCTCACCGCGCTCGCGTCCGTGCCGCTCCTGATAGCCCTCGTGCCCGTGGTGAACGGGCAGGGGGGCAACCTCTCATCGGTGCTCGCATCGCGTCTGAGCACCGCCTATTACCTCGGAAGCGACGATTTGAAACTCAAACGCGGTGAACTCTTGAACGCGCTCACAGCCGGCGCCATCGTCTACGCGGTCATATTCGCTGTGGTGGCCCCCGGGGCCGGAGATGCAGCACCTCTTTTCGCCCTACTAATGGCCGTGCTTCTTCTGGCCACGTGCCTGACCGGTTGGGTCCTCTCGCACCTCTTCACCCTCCTCTCCACAAGATTGAAACTGGACCCGGACAACACCGTCATACCCATCCTCACGAGTTGCATGGACCTCGCAGGGATATCCTACGTGCTCATATGCGCGTCCATGATTTTCGGCATATGATGGCAATCATTTATATACCAAGGTTAAATACCCCTTTTAAAAGGTGATGCCAGATGGAGGATGAGAGGAGTAAGGTGACAATAGAGAACATCGTGGCCTCCACGACCCTCGCGGACGAACTGGACCTGAACAAGATCGCCCTCGCCCTAGAGGGGGCGGAGTATGAGCCGGACCAGTTCCCCGGCCTGATTTACCGTCTGAAGGAGCCGAAGACGGCCGTGCTCATATTCAGGAGCGGAAAGGTGAACTGCACGGGCGCCAAGGACCTTGAGAGCGTGTACAGGACCATAAGGACCATCGTGGAGAAGTTGAAGAAGGCGGGCATAGACGTGTACGACGAGCCCGAGATAGTGGTGCAGAACATCGTGGCCGTCTACGACCTGGGCGTGGAGCTCAACCTGATAAAGATAGCCATGTCCCTCGGGCTGGAAAACGTGGAGTACGAGCCGGAGCAGTTCCCCGGTCTGGTGTACAGAATAGAGGAACCGAAGGTCGTCCTCCTCCTCTTCGGGTCCGGAAAGGTCGTGTGCACCGGCGCGAAGAAGGAGGAGGAGATCGTGGAAGCGGTGAAGAAACTCCGCCAGGAACTCCAGAACATCGGCCTACTGGAGTGAGAGGTGCTCCTTAAGCACCTCCCCTATATTTTCCACCACGTCGCTGGCACACATCCCGTAGGATTTTTTCCCGTATGCCTTTTCACCGGCCAGTCCCGAGATGTAGGCGCCCAGCCGCGCCGCGTCAAACGGCTCCATGCCCTTTGACAGGAGCGCACCCACGATCCCGGAGAGAACGTCTCCCGTCCCGCCAACGGTCATGGCCGCGCAGCCCGTGCGGTTTATCTTGACCCTGGTGCCGTCCGTTATAAGGTCAATGTGTCCCTTGAGGAGCACCGTGATTCCGAGGTCAGATGCGATCTTCACGACATTCTCCTCCGTGGCCTCCATCCCGGCGAAAACCTGAAACTCGCGCGCGTGTGGCGTTATAACGGCCTTCTTGCCCCTCAGCGCATCCCGGTGCTCAGCCAGGGCCTTGATGGCGTCCGCATCTATCACCATGGGGATCTCCAGAGAGGACACCAGTTCAACGACCGCCTCCATCGTCTTAGGGTCCCTCCCCAGTCCAGGGCCCACCACGGCCGCGTCGGCACTCCGTGCCATCTCCATAATGATATTCAGATGCTCGCGCGTCATGCCCGTTTCCCAAACGGGTCTGGATATGAGGTCGGGGTACCCCAGGGCGCACATGTGCGCTGACGCGGACACCGCAAGGAAGGCGAGGTCCGCACCGGTCCTGAGGGCCGATAGGGCTGCCAGCACTGGGGCTCCGTGGTACGGGCCGCCGCCCACCACGAGCACGCGGCCGTTCTCACCCTTATGCGACGACTCACTCGGAACGGGGTAAAGGACGAATTCACCCGGTCCGGTGAACCTCTCCGCCTCTTCGGGGATGCCTATGTCCGCGACCACTATCTCCCCCGAGTTCTCAGGGCTCATACCCACCTTGACATCGTGGAAGGTCACCGTTATCGCGGGCCTCACGTGGACATCCGTCCCGAGCCCCGTGGGAACGTCCACGGAGACGACGGGCGCGCCGCAGGAATTCAGCCAGCGGACTATCTCCCTGTAGGGCTCGCGGAGCGTCCCGGAGAGACCGACCCCCAGCATGGCGTCCACGTAGACATCGTAACCCTCAAGGGGGATGGGGTAGCGGAGCACGCCCACCTCTGGGGGCAGGCGCTCCATGTTCACCCTCGCGAGGGGCGTGCGGACCTCTCCCCTCACGAGGCACACGTCCACGCGGTGCGTGTGGGCGAGGTAGCGCGCCGCCACGATTCCGTCGCCGCCGTTGTTTCCGGGCCCTACCAGAATCAGGACGCGCGCATCCGGGTATCTGTGGGCCACCACTTCAGCAACCCGCCTCCCCGCGTTCTCCATCAGGCGCTCCGTGGGCACCCCCAGGTGCTCCGCGTTCCTGTCCAGGACGTGAACCTCCGCGAAGGTTATCATACATGGACATGTCCTCACGCGGGTTAAAGGTTTTTCGGGGAGAGACCGGAAAAGATTTAAGCAACGCATGCTTAATTGGGTATGGTGATGAAGATGAACGACGAGACCGGTGAAATCATTCCGCCACCGCAACCCGTCCCGCCACCCCAGCCGGTGTCCCCCGGCGCCAGCGGGGGAAACCCCCTCGCGGGCCTTGCGAAGGAACCGCTCGGCTCCATGTTCATACTGGGCGGTCTCTTCCTTATGTTCCTAGGGGACGTGCTGATCTCCATGAACGTCATCGCAGGCGGGGCCATAATATCCGCCCTGGGCGCGTTCTGCGTGTCAATGGTTCTTTTCCTCGTGGCGCTGCTCAGAAGGGAACTGGACCCCTGGGTCAGGGGAGCCATGGCTGTGGCCGCGGGAGTCATCGCGGCGTTCGGCCTGTGAGGATTTATTAACTTCCCGCCCCTTCACCCCCCATGCGCTACCAGGTGGTGGTCGTCGGCGCCGGCCCGGCCGGCCTCTTCCTGGCCCGGCTTCTGGCCGCCGACGGGCTGGACGTCGCGGTGCTGGAGGAGCATGCGTCCGTGGGGAAGCCGGAGCACTGCACCGGTCTGTTCTCACCCCGCGTTCTGCGCCTCGCGGGCGTCTCGCCGGTCATAAAGGGCTTCACGGGAGCGGTATTCCACGGCCCCGATGGGAAAACACTGACCATCCAAGGGAGAGAGATCAAGGCCTACGTGGTGGACCGCGTCCGCTTTGACAGAGAACTCGCCGGCCTCGCCGCTAAAGAGGGGGCGCACATCCACCTGGAAACGGGGGTGAGGGAAGCACGCAGGGAGGGGGGCGAATGGGTCATATCCACGGAGAAAGGGGAGTTCAGGGCGGATATTCTCATAGGGGCAGACGGCGCGGGGAGCGCTGTGCGCAGGATGGCGGGCATCCCCTGCCCCGCAAAGACGATCTCCACTGTGCAGGCGGAGGCATCACTCCATGTGGATGACGTGCATGTCTTCCTGGGGTCATTCGCCCGGGGTTTCTTCGGTTGGGCTGTGCCTCACCACGAAGGTATGGCCAAGGTGGGTGTGGGCGTTCCCAACGGCAACGCCCTGACGGCCTTTGACGCGCTGCTGAAACGAATACGCGATGAACTGGGGGATGCGAGGATACTCTCCATTCGGACATGGACCATACCAGTTGGAGGACTGGAGAGGTACTCCTTCCCCGGCGGCTGCCTCGTGGGCGACGCGGCGGCCCTCGCCAAGGCCACCACCGGAGGGGGCGTCTTCACCGCGCTGAGGAGCGCGCAACTGGCAGCGGATGCCGTTAAGGGCTATCTGAGAAACGGTAAACGGATGGTGAGGTACGACGCGCTTTTAAAGCGCGAGCTGCTACCCCACGTCAGAACGCACATGCGGCTCCACTCGCTGTACTCGGGATTAACGGAAAGAGACATATCGTACCTGTTCTCACTGCTTTCAAAGGAGGAGAACGCGGACGTCGTCGCGTCTCTGGGCGACGTTGATTTCCCACTCCGGTCAATATTCACGCTAATCCGCCGCGAGCCGCGCCTCATCGGATTTCTTCCCAAACTCGTAAAGGCCGTACGTTAGCGCGGCGAGGAGCGAAAGCGCAGCCGAAACGGCCATTATCCCCCTGTATCCGCCTGTGAGGGACAGAACCTCCGGCGCGAGGAAGGGGCCGGCTATGCCGGCCATGCTGAGAACGGAGCCCAGCAAACCAGTGGCCGTGGCCTTCTCCCTGAACCTCTCCATGAGCGTCCTGAGCGTGCCGACGTAGGACATGGACCACGATATCCCGAGGGCGAACTGCAGGGGTATGAGGTATAGATACGTGGGGGAAAGGTAAAACCCGAGGAACACCGCGGTGGAGACGAAGAAGCCAGTGAGTATGAAGGTGCCTGCGCGTCCCCTGTCCATGAGGAAGAACATGGCGAAGAACTGGGTGGCAGCGTTTATCCCCATCATGGCCCCCTGCCAGAAGTCGCCCGCGCCGAGGTCCCTGAGGTAGAGGACCCAGTAGGTCCACGCCATCTGCGCCCCTATGTGCCGGAGGAAAAACGCGGCGAATATGTGCGGTGCCCCGCGAAGCAGGCGGAACGGCAACAGAGGCGGTCTCGGCGAACTGACCGAGACGTCCTCCACGGCAAACGATATGAGGAAGGCTGTGAAGAACAGTACCGAACTCGCATAGAAGGCCCCTGAAATCCCGGAGAACTCAACCACAAGCCCCGCTCCGAACGCGCCGGCCGCCCATCCGAGGGAGCCGAAGGAGGAGAAGCGTCCTATCCTGCCTGTGGTGTAGTGGGCCAGGGATATGAGCGCGGGCGGGAAAATCCCGGCGGAGAAACCCGCGAGTGCCCTTACTGCGGTGAAGGTGAGCGGGTCAGCAGCAAGGGGCTGGAGCAAGAAGGAGAGAGCAGATGAAAGCAGGCCCACCTTGATGAAAACGCGTCGGCCGTGTATATCGGCCAGCCGTCCGAAAAGAAGCGAGGCGATGAAAACGGAGCCGTTGTAAGCGCCCACTGCAAATCCAACCATGCTGTGATTCCCGCCCATTTCCACTATGAAGCGGGGCACGAATATCCACGACGTCATCATGGCGAAGGACGAGAGGAAGTATATGACGTATATCGCCCGGCGCACGGTGGGTGATGGGCAGAGCGTATTAAAACATTTGCATGGAGATGCAAAAGTGGTGCCGGGGCCGGGGCTCGAACCCGGGACCTTCGGATTTCTCAGGTCTGGCAAACAACCCTATGAGTCCGACGCTCCACCACCTGAGCCACCCCGGCTTTACGACGTCGCCTCCTCCGCCTCCGCGCTGGAGGACTCCTCCACTTCCTCCTCGGGGAGCTCTATCACCACGTCGGTGGGCTCTCGGAGAACCTCCGACTTGTGGATGTCTATCCTTATGACGGGGTAAACGGGCTTCACGACGCGGGACAGCTCCGCGGGGGCCTCGTCCGAGAGCATGTACTTCACGAACTCGCTGAAGCGCATGTCGGAGCCCTTGTTCACCACGTGGTCAACGATGGCCTTCCTGACAGCGGATTTCAGCGAACTCTTTATCCTCCTGTCAGCGATGGCGATGACGTTCACCTGCACCCTGTAGCCGTCCACCGTGTCCACGGGGAATATCGCATCTATGCGGGTCCTCCTCCGCCTCACCATCCTTCTGATGTAATCGGACGTGGTCTCGTGGCCGGTGAACTTCGTGAGGGCCATGTTGCCCTGGACCTTCGCAATCTGAAAATAGAGTTTGACGTGCATCTTCTTGAAATTACCTGTCAGTTCGTAGAGCGTGACCTCCGCCACCCTTCCCAGCAGCTTGGAAGGGTCGTCAGCGGGTGTCTCCGCTATGTGCTTGAATGCGAACATCTGGGGCGTGACGATGGTATACCAGTTCTTGGCGCGCCACCGATCCCTCACCTTGCGGGCTGCTGCCCTCTCGGCCCTTGACCTTGCCATATCGGATATCCTCCCTGTTCAGAGTGGTTGAGGGTATGGTGGTTTCATTTAAAAAGTTTACTCATTAACCGGTGGCGCCCTGTCCAGTTTTTTCATCCCTTCCTCGTCCACCAGCAGCACCAGGAGATTCTGGTCGTCCGTGGGGTATATCACCATCCAGTGGCCGCTGTCCATCTCAACGACGACCTTTCTGATCTTTGAGGAGAAAATCTCGCTCTGAGCCGTGTAAGCCGCTCCGTATATGGTGGCGGACATTATGGAGAACGTTCCCCTGTTTATGCTTGACGGAAGTTCCGCGTTCACGAGGCTTCCATCCTTCCTGACGAGCGCCCCCCCGTAAGCGCCAACTTCCTGGACAATCCTCTTCACGTCCATCTTTCACACCTCTGGAAGCTCCACCTCAAAAACGCATTTATCGTGGCCGTTCGCCGCGCACTCCACCTCAACCACGTCGCTCACGAGCATCCCCGTGATGCCCTCGTATAGTTCCCTGATTATTCCACGCATCACGTGGCAGGCGGGCCCGGAAGGGGATATCCCCGCCTCCAGGGAGCCCACGACCTCAACCCGCCTGTCCTCGAATTTGACCTCCTTCGCCCAGCCTCTCTCCACTATCTTCCTGGCTGCCTCCTCAAAGTCGGGGTTCTCGCCGAGTTCCCTGAGTATCTCCTGGGCGATGATCTCGCCCTGCCTGAAAAGGAGGCCGTATGCCGCCACGGACATTATCGTCGTGTACATATCCCGTATCTTTCTGAACTCATCTTTCTTCAGGAGCACACCATCCTGCAACATTGCTACCCCTATCTCCGAGGATGGTAATAAACTATTCCTCCCGACACTCCGGGCACAGGAGGAGGTCGTTGTGCATCTTCAGCATTAGCGAGTACTGGCCGCACCCCTCGCAGCGCCCCGCCACGTACTCCTCCGTCACCTCCCTCTCGCGCTCGTGCACCTCCATCCGGGAGTACTCCTTCGTGATCTCAATCAGTTCAGGCGATATGCGGACTATGTCCTCCTGAGTGAGCACGCCCGTTATCCTGTGGCCCTCTATCACGGGAAGACGCCTGATCTCGTGGCGGGCCATTATCCGCGCCGCCTTCTCCAGCGGCTCGTCGCCGGGTATTACTATGATGGGCGTGGACATGATGTCGCCTAGGCGCACCTCCTTCGGGCTCTTTCCCTCCGCTATCACCTTCCTTATTATGTCCCTCTCGGTCACTATGCCCACGAGGTTCTCATCGTGGGAAACCAGCAGAAAATCCACGTTTTCGCCCGTCATGATCTTCGCTGCCTCCTCCACGGAGAGGTCCTTTGAAACCATGATTGGGGAGCCGGACATCACCTCTGACACCTTAATCGTGCCCATCATCGCGAACACCTGGCATAAATAGTGGAATAGGTGTTAATAAACTTTGGGTTTCGCCCGTCAGACGTTCCAGAGGTGCATGGCGGTGGAGTATCCGCCCCGGAGTATCGCATCCGCGATGGTATCTGCATTCTCCCTGATGAAGGTCAGCCGCCTCCGGACCTCCGCAGGGTCCACAGTACCCCACCTTTCAACGGCCTCCCTCAGCTCCTCGCCCCACTCCTCAGGAGGCGTGCCGCTCATGGCGGCGTCCACCGCCTGCCTCATGGCGGCCGCGCCGGCACGCGTGCCCCGCGGGTGGCCGTGGATGCCACCTCCCGCCTGAATGACCACGTCGGGGCCGAATATCTCCAGTAAGGCCGCGACGTGGCCCGGGTTGAGACCGCCCGACGCCACGGGCATTACCGGCTTTATGTGCTCCAGCCACCTCTGGGGGAGTGAGAGCAGCGCCATGTCCTCCTCCATCTCCTGCCTCCTGAGCACTTCCGCGTAGTGGGCTATGAGGGCCGGGCCCCCCTCCATCTTACCCACGCCCGTGCCCGTGTGGAGCTGGTCCACTCCAAGCAGACGCCACAGCTTCGCGAAGATGCGGAACTCCACGCCGAACTCGCCGCGCGCCTCGGCCGCATATCCCGCTCTATGGGCGTGGACGTAGAAGCCGGTTTCGTGGAGCGTATTCAGAACATCCATCAGCGCCGACATGCCCATCATGTAAACGTCCAGCATGACGGTGTCGTGACCTATGTCCTCCAGGAACTCTATCCTCTTCATCACGGTGGAGAGGGGACCCGTGACGTTGGGCGAGTACATAACGCGTCTGCCCGTCTCGTCCTTAACGCGGTCCAGCACCTCCATCATCTCCTGCACGCGGAGGGAGAAGGGACAGAAGCGCTGATCCACGAGGTTCTCATCGTCCTTGACGAAATCCACGCCCCCCATGTACGCCTCGTAGGCCACCCCGGCGAACTCGCGGGGATTCAGACCCACCTTGGGCTTCACTATGGTGCCCAGATGCGGCCGCCTCTCCGACTCCGTGCCGACCCTCCTCCGGATGCCATCCACGCCGTGGCGCGGTCCCCTGAAGAGGCGCTGGAGTTTCGGCGGGAGCGATATGTCCAGCATTCTGAGCGATGTGAACTCCTTCATCCCGAACACGTTGCCCCTCACCGACGCGAGTATCTGCAGGAGGTTCCCCTCCTCAAAGTGCTCAAAGGGGTAGGCGATCCAGACGAACCCGGAGGTCTCGCTCACGCGGTGTATGCGGAAGACCCTCGCCCGGAGGTTCTCCCAGACGTAGGTGTTCATCGTGCTCACCTGCGTCCACGTGCCCACCGACGACTCCGCGGCGAGCCCCTCCGCCATCCTCTCCAGTTTCTCCCTGCCCTCAACCCAGAAGAGCGTGACGAGGTCGCCCTCGGGGTCCACCTCGTACTCCTCGTCTATGTACGAATAACCGCCGTATCCCATGGGTAAAAGAATTCCGAGGATGTATTTAAAACGTGGGTTTGGAGACGGACATGTGCGGGGAGGGTTTATATAGAACAATTCACATCTTTCATCGTCGGGTGGTCTGATGAGGAGGGAGGCCGTGGGCGTCCCGAGCCCCATTGCCCCCGGTGTGCCTCAGGGTGGCACGCCCGTCTCCGCACAAGCGGTTTCCGGGGCAGTGGAAAGTGGGCACGCTTCCGCAAGAGGGGCGCCGATGGCTTCAGAGGGGCGGATATGCCACGCGGTGGATGGGGGGACGCTCATCTGCATCTTCTCCCCCTACGACGGGATATGGGGTGATGAACCTGTTTACTACCACCGGAGCCCGCCTACCAACGTGATGCTCGTATCTGGCGGGCCAAATTATGCGTATAGCAGGGGAACTGAAACCCCAGAAAAAGATTCTATTGCCCACTCGGGCGTCCATATATACTACGATTTGACGGGCTACCAGGTCCCGGTGATTATGTTACAAGGGTATATATTTAGAGGTGATTCAAAATGATTAAACATTTTTTAACATCAAAAAATGAGCTGACAGTCCATATATCATTTATTTCAACAGTAATGTACATAATCATTATTGCAAATTTTATAAATTATGTATTAATTAACGCAAGTATTTTTGAATATGCGATGTTGATGCTGCCTCTGTTTATAATATATATGGTGACTGTGATACAGAAAAGATGCGGAGATGCTAAATTTATAATGAAAACAATAATTATAAAATTGATTGTAATTACAATTATCTTCCAATTGTATGTATTGCCACCAATAACCACATCGTGTGGCTCTTCAGTAGGCGAGCTAATAAGAAGTCGGCTAGATCGTGTGTATTTTTCCCTTTTTGTGTATGTGTGGCCCTATTTTCAATATGATTTAATATCGTTATATCTTTTGGGTTACAAAAAAATGTATTTCTTTGTGCTGTGTGTATTTCTTCTATTGATATTGATTTTAACAATATATATAGTGTATTTCATCTAAACGAATATTATTGACCGCATGGTCAAGGCGATGTGGACCGGCGCCGTGTAGCGGTGGCTCTTCGTCCCCGCGCTCCTGTGTGCGGGTGCGGCGCTCTCCCTGCTGCGATAAGCCAACCCGGCGAGACACCAGCACCGCTGAAATCGCCCAACACAACCTTTTTGTGTCAGCCCACGTTAATCCCCCGGGATGTCGCCGGAGGAGGTCGCGAGGCGCCTCCTAGAGGAGGCGTGGAGATGCAATCACCGCCGTATGCTCGTCCTCTCGGAGCCGAGGGAATCGGGCATCAGTCACATCAGAACCATATGGGAGTCCGTGAGAGACGTCCTTGAAAACGGCGTGCTCTTCTCATCCAAGCCGGACGTGAGGATAGACGGGCTGGAGGTCGTGGAGCTGAAGTACGTGGACGATTACCTCGGCACCACCTATCCTTTCGTAGCCGTTGACTTCCACAGGTCCTTCATCCCGAACGACCTGGGAAAACTCGTGGGCATCGTGAGGGGCGGCGGTCTCCTCATACTCCTCTTCCCGCCGAGGGATGCCTTCTTCACCCGGCCCAACTTCTTCCACGAGGTCATACTCACGCCCCCCTACACGCTGGACGACGTGAGGCACAACCTCGCACGGTGGGTCTGGCGTAAGATACTGGAGCACAGGGGCATAGCGGTGTTTGAGGGGGGAAAACTCGTATCCCGCAGAAGGGCGAAGTGTGCCTCACGCAAAGCCGCGGAGATAAAGAGGCCGCACACGGCGCGCTTTCCCACGCTCCTCTACGACATGTGCCTCACGCAGGACCAGGTCAACGTGCTGGGCGACATGGAGGCGCTCTACTCCGGCGGTGTCTACGTGCTCACCTCCGACAGGGGCAGGGGGAAGAGCAGCGTTCTGGGCATAGGGGCCGCCGGGATGGTGCACCTGCTGGGGAAGAGGGCCAGCGTGGTGGTCACTGCCCCCTCCCCGAAGAACGTCCGCGAACTGTTCAGGTTCGCCGCGCAGGCGCTGGAGAGGATGGGGTATAAACCGCGAACAAAGGAGCGGGGCGGGTGCGTCGTGGAGCTCCGCGCCGGAAACCGGGTGATCGCGTATCACCCGCCCTCGCGCGCGGCGGAGATGGATGCGGACATGACCCTCGTGGACGAGGCGGGTGGTATACCCGTACCGCTGCTCTTCGCCCTCCTGAAGACCTCGCGCCGCGTGGCGTACTCCTCCACCGTCCACGGCTACGAGGGAACCGGCCGGAGTTTCACCATACGCTTCCTGCAGGCGCTGAGGGAGACGCAGAGGGACCTCATCACGAGGAAGATGGAGGAGCCCATACGCTACGGCCCGGACGACCCCATAGAGGAGTGGATATTCGACACGCTTCTCCTCAACGCCGAGCCGCCTGAGATTGAGAAGGTAGGCCCCCTGAAGTACGTCCGGTGCGATATAGAGGATCTGATGAAAGATGAGGAGAAACTCCGCGAGTACTACGGCATATTCGTCCTGGCGCACTACCGCAACAACCCCAACGACTTCGGCATCATCTGCGACGCGCCCAACCAGGAGATCAGGTACATGGAGAGCGACGGAAAGGTCGTGTGCTCCGTGCAACTCGCGAGAGAAGGAGGGCTCACGGGCGACATAGCGGAGGAGATGTACTACGGGAGGTTCCCGCCCGGCAACGTGATCCCCGACATCTTCATAAAGCACTACAGGGACCTGCGCTTCCCGGCCCTCAGGGGTTACAGAATAGTGAGGATAGCCACCCACCCGAAGCACTGGGGAAGGGGCATCGGCTCGGCCATGCTTCGGGAGATATGTCGCGAGGATGTGGATTGGGTGGGGTCCGTCTTCGGCGCCACGCCCTCGCTACTCCGCTTCTGGACGAGGAACGGCTTCGCCCCCGTCCACGTCTCGCCCTCGCGAAACGAAACGACGGGGGAGTACTCTGTGGCCGTCATAAAACCCCTCACAAAGGACGCCAAGAAGATCGTCAGGGAGGCGAGGAAGAGGTTCGCCGAGAGGTTCATCGTCTCGCTCATGGAGATACACAGAGACATGGAGGTGGACATAGCCCACGAGATACTGCGGGCCTCGTACCGCCATCTCCGCTCCCCGCCCCTGGACGAGGTGGAGTGGAAGCGGCTCGTGGCCTACGCCTACGGGCCCGGGACCTACGAGGGGACGCAGGACGTGCTTCACCGGCTCGCCGCCTCCTACTTCGTTCTGAAGAACAGGCCGGAACTGACGGAGGAGCAGGAGCGCATATTCATCGCAAAGGTGCTGCAGGGGAAGACGTGGAACGACGTGGCGAGGGAGATACACAGGGGCCCGACCTACACGGTGATAGAGTTGAGGGAGGCCGTGAGGAGAATAATAGAGGGTTACGGGGTGTATGAGGATGAAGTATCTGAATTTCGAGAGAGATTTCATAGAGATGATAGTTGAGGGTCGCAAAAGGAGCACCATCCGGCTGGGGAGGAAGGAGTTCTTCCCCGGGGAGGTAGTTGAGATAACGGCCGACGGTGAGCATATCGGCTACGCGGAGATAGAGAGCGTGGAGGTGCGGAGGTGGAGCGAATTCACGGAGGAAGACGCGGTCCTGGACGGCTTTGAGTCCCTTGAGGCGCTGAGGGACGCGCTGGAGCGCTTTTACGGCCCCTTCGGGGACGATGAGGAGTTCACCCGTATAACCTTCCGCCTTCTCTTCCTGGACAGCGAGCCTCCAAGTTAATATACCCATACGGAGATAGGGGTTGGCGATGCCTATGCTGAAGGGAAAGGACATCGTCTCTATCAAGGAGATGAAGGAGGAGGAGATCGAAGCGGTTTTCCGGGTGGCGGATGAGATGGTCCCCATCGCCCGGGGGGAGGAGCGCAGCGACCTGCTTCACGGCTACGTTCTCGCCAGCCTCTTCTTTGAGCCGTCCACGAGGACGCGGCTCTCCTTCGAGGCGGCCATGCAGCGTCTGGGCGGAGGGGTAATAGGGTTCTCGTCCTCGGCGGGGACGTCCGTGGAGAAGGGTGAAACGCTGGCGGACACCGTCCGGATGGCCGACGGGTACAGCGATGTCATCGTGGTGAGGCATCCCTATCAGGGGGCCGCGCGGCTGGCGGCTGAGTTCGCAGAGCACCCCGTCATAAACGCGGGGGACGGTGCGGGGCAGCACCCGACCCAGACACTCCTCGACCTCTACACGATCAAGAAGGAGATGGGGAAGATAGGCGGGCTCAACATAGGGCTCCTCGGGGACCTGAAGTACGGGAGGACTGTGCACTCACTCGCCTACGCCCTCGCGCGGTTCCGCGCGAACCTCTACTTCATCTCCCCCGACATACTCAGGATGCCGCGCCACATTGTGAGGGAGGTGGAGCGCTACACGCGCCCCTACGAGACATCGGACATAAACGAGGTCATAGGCGACCTAGACGTCCTCTACGTCACGCGCATCCAGAAGGAGAGGTTCCCGGACCCCGCGGAGTACAGGAAGGTCGCCGGTAGTTATGTCATAGACCTGGACCTTCTCAGGAGGGCGAAGGACACCTTCATAGTTATGCATCCCCTCCCGCGCGTCAACGAGATCTCGCCGGAGGTTGATAAAACGAAGCACGCGAAGTACTTCGTTCAGGCGTTCAACGGGGTGCCCGTCAGGATGGCGCTCCTCGCCATGGTGCTGGGGGTGAGGTGAATGGGCGAAGAGACGACTCTCAAGATACAGAAGATAAGGAACGGCGTGGTGATAGACCACATACCGAGCGGGAGGGCTCTGAAGGTCCTCAAGATACTCGGAATAGATGAGGGCGTGACCTCCACCGTGAGCGTGGCCATCCACGTGCCCAGCAGGAAGGGCGGCTGGAAGGACATCGTGAAGATAGAGGACAGAGAACTCAGCGATGAGGAACTGAACCGCATAATACTTGTGGCGCCCCGCGCAACAATCAACATAATCAGGGATTACAGGGTCGTGGAGAAGCACAGGGTTGAGGTCCCGGAGACCATAGAGGGCATCGTGAAATGCATAAACGACATGTGCGTGACAAATAAAAGGGAGCCGGTGAGGACGTTCTTCACCGTCGTGAGCAAGGACCCGCTCAGGATAAAGTGCGTCTACTGCGAGGCGGAGATGGAGAGGGACGACATCGTGGAGAACATCATCTGATCCTCACCCTTATCTCCACGGTATCGCCGTCCCTGAGCCCCAGTGCATCCCTGAGTTTTTTACGGGCCGCTATCTCCACCACGCCCGAGTGGTGCGTCCTCTCGGGGAACAGCACCGCACACCGCTCTCCATTTATATCCGCGCGGAAGATGCTCACAGCCCCGAAGGTCCTGCCGTTCCACTCAAAGGGCCTGACCACCTCACCCCTCTGGCGCCTGAGCAGTTCCACCGAGGACACGTAGCCGGGGTCAACGCGGACGTTGAGCGTGCCGGGGTAGGGCTCGCCGCCGAGCACCCTCGCAACCGCCTCTCTGTAAACGGGCACGGACATGTAGTAGCGGCCCTCCCCGAGGCCGCCCTCCACTCTGCCGACTATGGTGATGACGCCCAGACGCGAGAGTATGACGTTGTACTCCTCCGCCACCGCGAGAACCTCCCTCACACCCTTTTCCGTTAGCGTGACCCTCTGGCCCTTCCGGGTTATGACCCGCCTTATATACCCCTCCTCCTCCGCCCACTTGAGCCACCTCGCGGCGGTCTGCTGGCTCACCTTCAGGTCGGCGGCGAGTTCCCGGCTTCTGACGTACACGTAGCCGTCCATGGCGCCCCTCAGGGCGAGTTTTCTCAGCAGGGCCTCCATCTACCACACCTCCAGGTAGGAGGACTTGCGGAGGTATATGCATTTAACCCCGACGGCACGGGCACGGCGGCGCAGGGCCGCGTCGTTCGTAAGCAGGTACGCGTTCTCGCGGAGCGCCACGGAGAGCACGCATTCGTCGCCCGTGCCCTCCGACGGGACGATTTCGTATTTCCTCGCCAGCATGAGGGCGGCTTTCGCGGCCCTTCCGCGCAGCCCCTCCAGTTCCCTCACGACACACTCCGGCACCACGATGCGCGCCCTGCCTATGAGGCGCTCTATTTCGGCATCAATATTTATGGAAAACTGGAAGGGCATCATGAGGGCGTTGGCGTCCAGCACGACGCACTGCTTTCGGGGTGCACCGCTCAACTCAGCCCACCAGCACGCCGAAGGCCCTCGTGCCCCTCACCTTCACGATCTTCACGCGGACCCTCTGGCCCTTCTTCGCCCCCGGAACGTAGATGATGTAGGAGCCCTTGTGGGCGACGCCGTCGCCCTCCTTGCCTATGTCCGTGATCTCCAGCTCGTAGATCCGGCCCTCCACGATCTTGTCCTCCGCGACCTTCACCGCGGCCTTGGCGGTGACGGGCCTCATGGCGCCGCACGCCTTGCAGTGGAGCATCTCTATCCTGCCCTCCTTCCTGAGCTCCGTGTCGGGGCTGCCGCACTCGTAGCATAGGACGTATATCTTAAGGTACTCGTCTATCCTCCTCTGGAGCATCTCGCCCGTTATCCTGCCCTTGAATATGAGGCGGTCACCCTGCACTGTTCCCGCCGTTCCGAGCTCCTTGACAAGGAACTTGTACAGGTGCTGCGGGTCCCTGTCTATCGCGTCCACGAAGGCACTGAAGTTGCGGAATATGGTCTGGTTCCCCTCGCTCACTATCTCCAGCTCGGGGAGCTTGAACCTCTCGTGCTCCTTGACCGTCTCCGGCACCTGCTCCATGGCCCGCCTGAGCAGATTGTCGTAATCGTAAATGTCCACCATCCTTACCACTGTGGGATGCTATATCCGATGCATATTTAAGGGTTTGGATTGGTGCGCGCGTTCCTCCCTCGCCTGAAAACTGCGTGAATCATCAGAAAACGCGTTGAGAAAAACCTCTCCGCGCAGTACCGAAACATCTGACGCCTTCAGAACTCATCCAAGCTCCTCTGCCCCTGCGTCCCCAAGATCCGCTTTGCGGTCTCCCACGAGCGCCTCACGTACCTCGGCAGCTCCCCATGCTCCCGGCAGTAGCGCCTCAGGAACTCCACCGTCCGGGGATCCGCGGGGTACCCCGAGCCGAAGTCCCCAATCTCCCGCTTTATCCCCTCTATGAGCTCGTCGCGCACTAGCTTGGCGATTATGGACGCGGCGGAGACCGCGGGGTACCTCTCATCCGCCCTGTGCTCCGCGACCACGCGCACCTTACGTGACAGAAGCGCCTCTATCTCCCTCCCGAACCGCTCCTCCACGGTGTCCGCGGAGTCCACGTACACCTCCTCGCAGCCGAGTTCATCCACGACCTCCGCGAAGACCACGACCTCTATCTCGTTCATGGTCATCCTCTCGCGCATCCCGTCTATCTCCCACGGCTGAAGAACCTTTACGACGATCTTCTCCGCGACGCTCTCGATCTGCGCCCTCATGGCCCGCCTCCGGGCCGGCGTGAGCTTCTTGGAATCCCGCACCCCTATCTCCAGAAGGGCGCTGAGGGGCGCGGACACGCCCGCGATAACCATAGGTCCTATCACCGGCCCCCTCCCTGCTTCGTCCACTCCGCACTGGATATCCGACATCCTCCCCGCATGGCGCGGATGGCATAAACCGTTTGCGTCTCATCGCTCACCCCGGCGACAATCACCCATCCGGAGGGGATAGATGCGCCCGTCTCGGTGGTGGTCCCCCCGGCGCTCCCGCCGGATATCATCTCATGTAATGGGCCTTTATCTCCTCGCCGCTCAGGGGCCTGTTGTAAATGCGGACCTCGTCTATCGCGCCGTTGAAGCCGTTCAGCGCCCCCTCGGGTCCCCGGCCGAATCGCAGACAACATCGCCCGTGTTTTCGTCGAGGTGCCACCATGCAATCGGGCCAGCGTCGGAGCGCACGGTCGCTGCGGATATGCCCGAAGCGCACACGAACACACCTGCTATAAAAACCGCACAAACACACATCGCAAACACTTCGTTTTTGTTCGGTTTAATCACCACCCGTCTCAAGGAGTATAACAACCCCTCAACAATTGTAGGGTTTGTGAGTATATAAGTGTTGCTGAGTCCCTGCCAAGCCATGGAGTTCGTAAATCATTTCGCATCTGCAGATAGCACACAACGTATGCCGCCTTAGAAAAAGTTTAAATCCATATACCTGATGAGGAAATTGTGAGCAGGAGATGAGAAAGGAAGAGATCATCAAAATATTGGAAAAAAATAAAAAAGAGCTTGAAAAATTCGGTGTTAAAAGGATTGGAATATTCGGGTCATTCAGCAGAGACGAGGGGGATGATGACAGCGATCTAGATTTCATCGTGGAGTTTGAACGAGGCAAAGCCACTTTTAAAAACTTCGGGGGATTGGTGGAATATCTGGAAAAACTATTTGGAAGGCCCGTGGACATTCTGACCCCTGTTGGCGTGGAGTCCATAAGGATAGAGGAGGTAAAAGAGAGTATTAAGAAGGAGGTCATTTATGTCTAAAAGGGGAGATAGGGAGTATCTGAGGGACATTCTAATAGCATGTGAAAATATCATTGAATACAAAAAAGGATACGACTTTGATTCTTTTATGGCTGACAGAAAGACACAAGACGCCATAATCAGAAATATCGAAATAATAGGAGAGGCGGTGAAAGCCATCTCCGAATCGCTGAAAAACAAGTATCCCGAGGTTGAGTGGCGAGAAATCGCCAGAACGAGGGATAAACTCATCCACTCCTATTTCGGTATTGACTTAGATGTGGTCTGGGACATAATAAATCTGGACATACCCAGATTGCAGAGACAGATAGGGGATATCATCAAAAGGGAGAAATGGGGCTGTTAATCGCCCTATTCTCTGTTCTCGGTTACCTCGTTTAACAGAGGCATACGACCACGCGGCGAAACTTTATAGCACCGCGCCTCCATCCCTCACCCATGCAGATCAGGTGGAAGGCGCTGGAGATACCGCTAACGAGGGAGTTCAGGATCGCCTACGGCGTGAGCACGTCATACACGGGCGTTCTGGTGCGCGTTGACGTGGACGGCGTTAAGGGCTACGGGGAGAGCAGCCCGTCCAAGATGGTGACGGGCGAGACCGTGGGAGGCGTTCAGAGCGCCCTCGCGATCCTCGCGGAGCGTGTGGATGCGACAACTCCTCAACAGTTCCAGGAGGCGGCGGAGAAGGTAATGATATACAACCACTCCGCGAAGGCGGCCGTGGACATCGCCCTGTGGGACGCCATGGGGAAGAGGGCTGGAATGCCCCTCTGGAAGATGCTGGGGGCGAGGAGGAGCGAGGTGCTCACCTCCTGGACGGTGGGCATCGCGCCCGAGGAGGAGATGATCAGGACGGCGGAGGAGTACGTGGAGCAGGGCTTCAGGGCCATAAAGGTGAAGATAGGCGACGACCCGGAGAAGGATGTCCGCGTGGTAAGGAGAATAGCGGACCTCGGCGTGAAGGTGTGGGCAGACGCCAATCAGGCGTACACGCCCAAGAAGGCCACAGAGGTCATATCCATGATAGAGGACGTCGTTGAGTTCGTGGAGCAGCCCGTGCCATGGTGGGACCTCAGGGGGCTGCGCTTCGTGAGAAATTCGGTCTCCGCGCCCATCATGGCGGACGAGGCACTCAAGAGCATACACGACCTCCAGCGCATGGTGGAGATGGAGGCCGTGGACGCCGTGAACATCAAACTCCAGAAGGTGGGTGGCATCACCCCGGCGATGGAGATAGCGGCCCTCGCGAAGCGCAACGGCCTGAAGATCATGGTGGGGTGCATGACGGAGACGAGGGTGGGCATAGGCGCGGGCGTGCACTTCGCCCTCGGCGCGGGCGTGGACTACGCGGACCTGGACGGTCACAGAGATCTCTCTGCGGACGTGGCCGATGGGTCCTTCACCACGGAGGGCGGGTACCACAGGGCCTTAGACCTTCCCGGGCTCGGTCTCCGGAACGTCCGCGTTGAGATGTGAATCACAGCACAGGCAGGAACCTCTCTATCTCCCACCGCGTGACCTGGGCCCTGTACTCCTCCCACTCCTGCCACTTCACGTGCAGGAAGTGTTCAAATATGTGGTGGCCCAGCGTGTTCCTCATCAGTTCGCTCTTTGACATCACGTGGAGCGCCTCGCCCAGACTCTCGGGGAGCGAGCGTATCCCCATGGTCTTCCTCTCCTCGTCCGTCATGTGGTATATGTCCTTCTCCACGGGCTCGGGCGGCTCTATGCGCTCCTTTATCCCCTGAAGCCCCGCGGCCAGCATGACGGCGAACTGGAGGTAGGGGTTGCCCGCCGGGTCGGGGTTTCTGAGTTCCAGCCGTGTCCTCAACCCCCTGCCCTCCGGCACCCGTATGAGCGCGCTCCTGTTCCTGTTGGCCCACGTGATGTAAACGGGGGCCTCGTAACCGGGCACGAGACGCTTGTACGAGTTCACCCACGAGTTGAGCACCGCGGCCGTCTCCCTGGCGTAGTGCAGAAGACCGCCTATGAAGTGAAGTGCCGCTCTGCTTAACTCGTACTCCCCGTTGGGGTCGTAGAAGTAGTTCTTACCCCCGTCCTCCGACATCAAACTCTGGTGCACATGCATTCCGCTCCCGTTCACGCCGAAGATGGGTTTGGGCATGAAGGTGGCGTGGTATCCGTGTTTACGCGCCACCGTCTTTATGACGGACTTGAGCCGCATTATGCGGTCCGCCATGGTGAGGGCGTCCGCATACCTCAGGTCTATCTCGTGCTGTCCCGTGGCCACCTCGTGGTGCGCCGCCTCGGGGTCGTAGCCGATGTCCGTGAAGTACTTCAGTATCTCCATCTTCACCTCCTCGCCCCTGTCCATGGGGCCGTAGTCAAAGTAGCCCCCGGAATCGTTCGGCTCCAGCGTGGGGTTTCCATGCTCGTCCAGTTTGAAGAGGAAGAACTCAAACTCCGGCCCGGTGTTGTAGACATACCCCATCTTCTGCGCCTCTTCCATCATCCTCTGGAGGACGTAGCGCGGGTCGCCCACGAACCGCTCCCCCGAGGAGGTGTAGATGTCGCATATGACACTGGCGCTCCTCCCGCCCTCGTGCCACGGCATGATCTGGAAGGTCCGCGGGTCGGGCATGGCCCTCATATCGCTCTCCTCTATGGTCGCGTACCCGACGATGGAGGAGCCGTCAAAGGCGACGCCGTCCTCCAGCGCCTTGGGAAAACGCGTGGCCGGTATCATAACGCTCTTCACGTGCCCCAGGATGTCCATGAACTGGAGATAAACGTACTTTATACCCTCCCTCTCAACCCTTTCCAATACCTCTTCCACTACCGGCATATGGGGGTAAAAAACTGACACGGAATAAAACTTTCGTAGGTGCGTGGTGCGGGCGCCGGGATTCGAACCCGGGGCAAAGCCGTGGCAGGGCTTCGTGTTACCAGGCTACACCACGCCCGCGCAATGGGAGGATAACGTTATTCGCTATTTAACCCTTGCGAAGGACCGAGGACCTCTATATTCCTGAGTTCTATCGGCGTGCCCCACATGTGGAACGTGGCCACGTCGCTCCTGAGCACACCCTCAAAGCGCACAGTCAGGCCGTCAACCCGGTACTCCTCCGGGAGGTTGAGGGGGTAATAGCGCTTTCCATCGTTGCCGATTATGCCGTAGAACCCGCCCTCCAGCCGTACGTAAACCACCGTTCCCGTTCCAGATATCACATTTTCACCCTCCACGTTTACGTTGCCCATGCCGGGTTGTTCCTCCTGTATGAGCAGGACTGCCCCGGCGAGGGAGAGGAGCATCGCGACCAGAACCGCCGCATGCATGCCCTTCATCGGGTGAGTATGAGAGTGGGAGGGATATATAAACCTTGACGTGAGTTTTAATATACCTCCTGCGGGATAACCTTCGCGGAGGCGGGGGTTCCCGAGCCTGGCCAAAGGGGCGGGACTTAAGATTCCGTGGCTGAGGCCTTCGTGGGTTCGAATCCCACCCCCCGCACCAGATTACGGGTATGGGGGTAATCTATTGCCGGGCTGATTGTGTGGCTTACCCATATAAGGATGGGCAGATTAATATGGCTTCCCTGACATTCTTTTTTCGTCCGCTATGGGGTCCCGTAAGTATCTTGGTTGAGCGGGTCTGTGCCGGACGAGACCACCGGGCCCTCATCGTCTGTGAACTTACTGGTGCACCACCTCATTTTTGCTCCCTTCTCCCTTCAGCTTCTTATAAAGGCGTGGAATCTGGATTATGGATGCTGTTAAGATGAGAAATGTAGCAATAAGATCAATTATTATTAACATAATATTTTGTGAGTATAATATCATATATATTGAGAATAATATGCTAAAAATGTCAATTAATATTAAAATTATAATATGTGAAATATATCTTAACCTATCTGAAAATACTTCCCCAACCCTCATTCCATATATTTTTAAAAATGAATATATATTATATGATAGTGTTCCTATTAATATTGAAGAAATACCACTAGATATTCCAAGTATGAGTACTATGCTGTACATAGGAACAGATGGCTCAAGAATGAATTCAATATATATCATGATACAGGTTATTAATGTTGTTAATATAAATAATATTACCATAAAAGAAAATATTGCCCTGACTTTGTTTTTATCAATATATGAGCCTTCATCATAACCGTACTTTTCTAAATACTCATTATATTTTTTATACCACATATCGAGCAACTCTGCGAATTGTGATTCTGAAATTTTTGATGGATCAACTAAAAGAAGTACTTCACGCGGTTTCCAAGGATGATATTTTACAAAAGCAATTTCCATAGAACTTTTTTTGAATTTTTCATTAGAACATACATAATTAAGTCCATTTTTTAAAAAATCCATAATCGATAAACCATATTTTATTATATACCCGTTGGTAGTATATATATCTACCCTCAGATGGCGAAGTTTGTCATATTTAATATTATTATATCCATCTATACCCCTCCATATTATTCTATCATTCTCTATTTTCAATTCTAACACATACCGCATTTTCCATTTACGATGCTCATTAATACCATTAAATACTCCATAAATGAATATAGATATAAATATTAATGCAATATAAGGCCATAATGGAGGGATCTCTGGTAATATGAGATAAGGTAAAAATGCGATAGATATTATCATAAATAAAACTGCACAATATCCTACCGTTAAATCACGAAGACATTTCAAAGCATCTTTTTCTGACGCTATAGGAAATACAGTTATCTCACTCACCTCCTACCTATAATTTTAGACCAATCAAAGACTACCGCTGCTAAACAAACACCAGTGGAACCTAAAGATGTGGTAATTACCTCAATAAGAGGAACCGCTCTTTTCGTAAACCAAGCCTTAACAACGCAAATAATTCCACACAGACCAAGAAATATAGCCAAAGCAGATAAAAGATCTGAGTTCGTAGTAAGCCCAATACAGGCAAATAGCACGCTGAATGCGCCGAATACAAACCCTAAGGACTTTGCGCTCATCCCGGAAACATCATGTTTTATTATATAGAACCATTCAGCAAATACTGAAATATATTTAAGCACTATTGCGATTAATTCTCGTGTTGGGAAATCTTCAGATCTTATGTCATATTTTTTATTGTTCGATGTTGGTTTATTTCCTGTTATAAGCTCAACTACTTTGTTTATAATTGATTCTGGAGTTAGGTCCACATAGCTTAGATCCAACGGCATTTCCTTTGTTTCAGTAAGTTTAACAATACCGAGTATAGCAAGTGTTATTATGGGCGCAATCAGAGAACTTATGAGGGAGAATGTCCCTGCTGTGTATATGGTTATTATTATGGATATGGCGATGATTGCTATTGACACGGCGAGGAGCAGGTAGAAGAACGTGCCGCCTATGATGGAGT
>Ga0209426_1000358_pt1 | contig 54216 bp, 62 predicted proteins | sample Deesub1362B_J571_FD_187697 | JGI IMG/M metagenome (GOLD analysis project Ga0209426, IMG submission 187697) | Deep oceanic, basalt-hosted subsurface ecosystem from Juan de Fuca Ridge flank, Pacific Ocean, CORK Borehole 1362B_J2.571 (SPAdes)... ... | reverse complement strand
AGACCAATGAGCTGTTTTAACAACATTGAAAGTATAGAGAGGATAGTGTATGCAGTAATAAGTTATTTGAATGAGCATTGGAGTTTACACCCTCTTAAAGAATTTACACAGAAAGATTGACATTACCCAAGAAAAGAAATTTGTTGCCAAGACCATAAGATTATGATTAAAATATATTCCATTTTCTGAATAATAGTGATATAATGTTCTAAAATTTTGATAAGGCAGGTGTGTCCTGCTTCAAACTTAACAGAAGGAGGTAGAGCTATGGCAAAACCAGTGATTGAGTGGGATCTCTGTGAGGGATGTGAGTCCTGTGTCGCAATATGCCCAGAAGTCTTTGAAATGGGTGACGATGGGAAAGCGATTGTAAAAAATCCCGATGCCTGTGACACCTGTGATTGCCAAGAAGCTATTGATACCTGCCCCACTGAAGCAATTAAATGGGAAGATTAGAATATGGGGGGCTTTAGTGCCCCCCATATAATTCATAACCTCCTGAGCAGCTCTTCTATTTCCTGCCGATTCTCTTTAAATCCCACGAATACTTTATCATTAATTACAATTGTTGGGGTAGCAAATCTATTGTATTTTTCTATCAATTCTCTCCGAGCATCAGGATCTGTAGAAACATCTCTATTCTCATACTGAATCCCCTCTGCTGAAAGAAACTCTTTCAGGGCTTTACAGTCTGCTCAGTCCGGAGAGGTGAATACCTTAAGTCTCTTCATTTAAACCTTTTTCTTAGAGGCTTTTGTCTTTTTAGCCTTGGATGACGTCTTCTTCTTGGATGGGGAAGCCTTTTTGCTCTGGGCCTTCTTTGTCTTTGATACCCTCTTTCTGGACTTCTCCTCCTTTTTACCCTCCAGTTTTTCGATCTGCAGATGGAGCTTTTTTATCTTTTCTATAACTTTTTTCACCTTTTCATCACTAAAGGGATTCCTTCTTTTATCAAGGGCCACTTCATAAACTCTCCCACCGAGCTCTGCCAACTGTGCCTGCATCTTCTGTTTCATCTCAAAAACCTTTACCTTCTTTTTTACATCACTGGTTACACCTTCAGCCTTGTGTTTAATAACCTCTGTCCCCTCTTTCAGAGCTGCCAGACCCTCATCAATCCCCTTCTTGATATCTCTTTTAAGCCTGTCCCAAAACCCCATAAAAAACCTCCTTTTAAAAAATTTTTATTTATTATATCACAAAAAGAGAAGGAAAATTTAAAAAACTTTTAAGACTATAAAAAAATTTATTGCCAAAATCCTTGACAAACAGCCCTCATCTGTGATAAAGTTCTGGCACTTTCAACATAAATCCTTATTCTGGAGTGGGACAGGATGATTGAGTTAAATAAGTGGTTCTTTGTACAATTAGTAAATTTTCTCGTCCTTTTAATTCTTCTAAATTTTATCCTTTTCCGTCCTATGCTTAATCTCTTCAAACAGAGAAAGGAATCAATTGACGGTGCTCTTGAGGAAGCTAAAAGATTAAATGAACAGAAAGATGAAGAACTTAAACGTTATCATCAGGAATTAGCAGAGGCAAGGGAAAAGGCAAAAGAGATATATAACTCTCTGAGAGAAGAAGGACTGGCGCAACAAAAAGAACTAATCTCTAAGGCACATGAAGAGGCAATGAAAGAACTGGAGAAAGCGAAAGAAGTAATTAGACAGGAGACTGAAAAGGCGAGAAAGGCTTTGGGAGAAGACGTGAAAAGGTTCTCAGAAGAGATAGTAAGAAAGCTTGTAGAGGTATAGTTATGAAGAATAGAAAAAACATATTTGGTCTCTTTTTATTAATTTTAGTATCTATTGTAATAGTCTCCAGTGCTTATGCTGTAGAAGGAGCAGGAGGAGAACATGGTGGTGGAGTGATGGAGTGGGTCTGGAAGATAGTAAACTTTGCTATTCTTGTATTCATTCTTGTCAAGTTCCTCGGAAAACCAATGAAAGAATACTTCCGCAAGAGAACAGAAGCAATAGACAAATCCCTGAAAGAGGCAACAGAAGCAAAAGAACTTGCACAGAAGGCACTACAGGAGGTACAGGAAAAATTAAGATTAAAAGACCAGGAGATAGAAAAGATAGTCTCTTCAGCAAAGGCATCTGGTGAAGCAGAAAAGGAGAGGCTGATTGAAGAAGGCAGACAGATGAGTGAAAAGATTAAAGAACAGGCAAAGACAAATATAGAGTTTGAACTTCAGAATGCCAAGGCTGCCCTGAGAGCTGAGGCAGCAGAATTGGCACTGAAGATTGCTGAAAAAAGGTTGAAAGAAGAGCTAACAGAAGAGAAGCAGAAAAAATTAATAGAAGACTCTATCAAGAGGTTTGAAAATGGCAACTAAGGCAAGTAAATTTGCAAAGAAATATGCAAAGATGCTTTTTAATGTTACAGGTGTTGAAAAAGCTGCTACCACACTGGAGCATCTGAAGATAATCCAGCAACTTGTAGAGGCTGATAAACAGATGAAAAACTTCTTTATGTCTCCTACTATCTCTGATGAGGAAAGACTTAAAGGAATAGATGCCCTTGCAGAAAGGATAGATCTCTCTGAAGAACTGAAAAAATTCCTTATATATATAACTGAAAGAAGGGCAATTGTATCCCTACCAGATATAATAAGACACTACACCGCTTTATACTATGAAAAACAGAGAAAGGCAAAGGCTACAGTTATCTCGCCTGTAAGATTCAATGGTGACTATGAGAGGAGACTTCTTGAGGCCCTAAAAAGACTCACCAACAGAGATGTAGAAATAGAATATGTCCATGATCCTGAGTTGATTGGTGGGATTGTGGTAAAAGTAGGAAGCACCATGTATGACAGTAGCATTAAAGGCCAGTTAAGGCTTTTAAAAGAAGAGTTAATAAAGGGGTGAGAGTATGGAAATCAAGGTTGAAGAAATCAGTGAAGCAATAAGAAAGCAGATCACAGAATTTGAGAAGAAGGTAGATGTAAGTGAGATAGGAACTGTACTCAGTGTAGGTGATGGTATTGCAAGGGTCTATGGACTGGAGAACTGTATGGCTTCCGAGCTGCTCGAGTTTCCCAATGGTGTCTTTGGGATGGCCCTGAACCTTGAGGAAGATGTGGTTGGTGCAGTTCTGTTTGGTGAGGATACCCTCATCAAAGAGGGAGACATAGTTAAAAGAACAGGCAGGATTATGGAAGTGCCTGTTGGTGAGGCACTGCTTGGAAGAGTTGTAAATGCAATTGGTCAACCCATAGATGGTAAAGGTCCTATAGAAGCCAAAGAGACAAGACAGGTTGATGTTGTGGCACCTGGAATTGTTGCACGTCAGCCTGTTAAAGAGCCTCTGCAGACAGGGATAAAGGCAATAGATGCTATGATCCCTATCGGCAGGGGACAGAGGGAATTGATCATTGGAGACCGTCAGACAGGAAAGACGGCCATTGCAATAGATACAATAATTAACCAGAAGGATACAGATGTATACTGTATATATGTAGCAGTGGGACAAAAAAGGGCAGCAGTGGCAAGGGTGGTTCAAACCCTGGAGGAACATGGAGCAATGGAGTATACCACGGTAGTAGTTGCCACAGCCTCAGAGCCTGCGCCACTGCAGTATATTGCCCCTTACTGTGGTTGTGCAATGGGTGAGTATTTCAGGGACAATGGTAAACATGCATTAATCATATATGATGACCTTAGTAAACAGGCAGCAGCATACAGACAGCTCTCACTGCTCCTGAGAAGGCCTCCAGGCCGTGAGGCATATCCTGGTGATGTCTTTTATCTTCATTCCAGACTGCTTGAGAGAGCAGCAAAGCTCTCAGATGAAAAGGGTGGTGGTTCTTTGACAGCACTGCCCATTATTGAGACACAGGCAGGAGACGTTTCTGCATATATTCCCACAAATGTTATCTCAATCACTGATGGTCAGATATATCTTGAGCCTGACCTCTTCTATGCGGGAATAAGGCCTGCTATTAATGTAGGTCTGTCAGTAAGCCGTGTTGGTGGCGCTGCACAGACAAAGGCGATGAAGCAGGTTGCTGGTACCTTAAGGCTTGATCTTGCTCAGTACAGAGAACTGGCAGCATTTGCACAGTTTGGTTCTGACCTTGACAAAGCAACCCTTATGCAACTTGAGCGTGGTAAAAGAATGGTAGAACTGTTGAAACAGGACCAGTATCAACCAATGCCCCTTGATGAGCAGATAATTGTTCTTTACGCTGGTACTCAGGGGTATCTTGATGATCTACCTGTGGAGTCAATCAGGGCATTTGAGCAGGGACTGCTCAGCTATGTGAGGAGTCAGAAACCTGATCTGAAGAAAGAGATTATGGAGAAGAAGGCACTTGATGAAGACCTGAGAAACAAACTCGATGAGGCTATAAAATCTTTCAAGTCCACATTTCAGGCTTAATAGCTGAACAGGGGATAGACAATGGCGACTTTACGAGATATTAAGAGAAGAATCAATTCAATCAAAAGCACTGCCAAGATCACAAGGGCAATGAAGATGGTCTCTGCTGCAAAGCTACGCAGAGCCCAAGAGAAGATGTTTGCTCTTAGACCCTATTCTGATAAGATTAGTGAAGTCCTTTCTGCGCTTGCCAGACCTTCAGACGAAGAGACACATCCCCTGTTAAAGGTAAGGCCAAGGGAGACTGTAGAAGTCCTTATTCTGAGCAGTGATAAAGGATTATGTGGTGCCTTCAACTCCAATGTAATAAGGGCAGGGGTCAAGTTGATCGAAAGACTGAAAAAGGAAGGATTTCAAGTGAGTGTAAGTGTAATAGGCAGAAAGGCGAGAGATTATTTCCGCCGTCGTGGTATCAAGATGAGACAGGTTTGGACAGGGCTGTCTGGAAAGATTACATACTCCTCTGCCCAAGAAGTGGCGCAGGAGCTTATGGAAAGCTATATAAATGAAACCTTTGATGAGCTCTATCTGGTTTATAATGAATTCAAGACAGTAGTTGCACAGAGGGTGAGAGAGGTTAGACTCCTCCCTATAGGAGAGATTGAAAAGGATGAATCTGTAGATATGAAAGACTTTCTCTTTGAGCCGTCGGAACAAGAGGTCTTCAATAGACTGCTTCCGAAAAGTATAGAAATCCTTGTGTACAGAGCAATGCTTGAGTCTCAGGCCTCTGAAGAGGCAGCAAGAATGACCGCAATGGAGAACGCAACAAAGAACGCAGAAGAGATGATAGACAGACTTACACTCGAGTTCAATAAGGCAAGGCAGGCATCCATAACCAAAGAACTGATGGATATCGTAGGAGGAGCCGAAGCACTGAAAGAATAATCTTGCTAATACAATAGCATAAAAATAAATTTTGGAGGTATAAAGATGAATGTAGGAAGAGTTGCACAGGTTATAGGTGCAGTTGTTGATGTAGATTTCGATACTGAATTGCCCCCTATCTTAAATGCATTAAAGGTAGAACAGCCGGCTGACCCGGAGAAAGGTCTACCAGAGATTAATCTCACCCTTGAGGTGGCTTCACACCTTGGGGATAATAGGGTGAGAACAATTGCTATGGGTCCTACTGATGGACTTGTAAGGGGGATGAGGGTAATAGACACAGGACGGCCTATAGCTGTACCTGTTGGTGATGTCACTCTTGGAAGGATAATGAATGTAACTGGTGACCCCTTTGATGAGGCTGGTCCAATAGAGTCTAAGGAACAATGGCCTATACATAGGCCTGCACCAGAGTTTGTGGAGCAGGTTCCTGCACAGCAGGTGTTTGAGACAGGGGTTAAGGTCTTTGATCTGCTTGTGCCCTTTGTCCGTGGTGGAAAAATGGGAATGTTCGGTGGTGCTGGAGTGGGCAAGACAGTTATCATTATGGAGATGATCCATAACATTGCTATGGTGCATGGTGGTGTGTCTGTGTTTGCAGGTGTTGGTGAGAGAACCAGGGAAGGAAATGACCTATTCTTGGAGATGAAGGAGTCAGGTGTTATCAGTAAAGCAGCCCTTATATATGGACAGATGAATGAGCCACCTGGTGCAAGACTAAGAGTAGCACTCACAGCCCTTACAGTGGCAGAGTACTTCAGGGATCAGGGTCAGGATGTGCTAATCTTTATTGATAACATCTTCCGTTACACCCTGGCAGGTTCTGAGGTGTCGGCACTGCTTGGAAGGATGCCCTCTGCAGTGGGTTATCAGCCAAACCTCGGAACCGATATGGGTATGCTTCAGGAAAGAATCACCACCACAAAGAAGGGCTCCATCACATCCATGCAGGCTATTTATGTGCCTGCAGATGACCTTACTGACCCTGCAGTTGCAACTGCATTTACTCATCTTGATGGAACCGTGGTTCTGTCAAGGCAAATTGCAGAGTTGGGTATATATCCTGCTGTGGACCCCCTTGATTCTACATCAAGGGCACTTGATCCAAGAATAGTGGGTGAAGAGCATTATCAGGTTGCACGTGGTGTGCAAAAGGTGCTCCAGAGATATAAAGAGCTACAGGATATCATTGCAATCCTCGGCATGGAAGAGTTGAGTGAGGATGACAAACTCATCGTTGCCAGGGCAAGAAAACTTCAGAGATTCCTGAGTCAGCCCTTCCATGTAGCAGAGGCATTTACAGGAACACCTGGCAAGTATGTGAAACTGGAAGACACCATTAAAGGCTTCAAGGGGATTCTCGAAGGCAAATACGATGATCTACCTGAGCAGGCCTTCTACATGGTAGGCACAATTGAAGAGGCAGAAGAAAAGGCTAAGAAACTCGGTTGGTCAAGGGAGATATAAATGGCAGAGAAGCTGACACTTGAGGTAGTTACTCCTTATGGGTCTGTATTGAGTGAAGAGGTGAATGAAGTTGTTGCCCCAGGTTCAGAAGGTGAATTTGGGGTACTACCTGGACATGTACCATTTGTTACCACATTAAAGATCGGGATTCTCACATACAAGCAGAATGGTAGTGTAAGATATGTATTTGTGAATTCAGGTTATGCAGAGGTTTATGAAGACAGGGTATTAATTCTTGCTGACAGTGCAGAGAGGGCTGAGGATATAGATGTAGAGAGGGCAAAGGCTGCTATGAAAAGGGCTGAAGAAAGGTTAAAGAAGCAGGAGAATATAGATTTCGCACGGGCACAGGCATCTCTGCAGAGGGCTCTTACAAGGCTACAGGCAGCAGAAAAGATAGGCAAGAGATAAAGATAAATTATTTATCTTCTGATCCTGTTAACATAAGTATAATCACGTCTGACCAGTCAGCTATCTCGGTGGGAGTTGTTGCCAGAAGGGCACCTCTGTCGTGGAGGACAGTAGTGTTGTCTTTTGTACGATTTAAACCATCAACTCATAACTCGTCCTCAAAATATTCATAGCCATTGGCTGCCCCATTATACCAAGAGCTATAAACCCAACCCTGAATCTTCATACCTGATACATCATAATTCCCCAGATGAGGAAGAGCTTTTCCTTTTTAGGAACAGAGATCCTCTCTCTTATACTAAATTTGCCTATATTTAAGGAAATTCCATCCTGGCACGGTTCTTGGTATATAAAATAATAAAATTAAATAATTGAAAGGAGGTGTAATATGAAAGGAGTAAAGGTAATAGGAGTTGTCCTAACCATCGCACTGGTATTTCTGTTAGTCCCTACTAAACAGGCAAAGGCAATGAACAATGAATCTGCAGCCTTGCTTGCTGGCGCTATAGCCCTTTTTGGAAGACCTGTATTAAACGCTATTGCACAGGATATCTTCTATGGTCCTGAAAGGGTTTACTACACCCCAAGGCCTACAAGAGTGGTGTACAAAAAGGTTTATATTTACAAACAACAGCCCTGCTACAGGCCTTGTCCACCACCATCATATGCCTATGAAAAGGGCTGGTGTGATGAGATGAGAAGAATTTTCAGAGAGAGGGAGCGGTATGAATATGAAAGGGGAAGGATAGATGCCAGGTGGTATTATTACAGAGAAATAGATCCCTAAAAGGGGCATAACAATAATATATAACCTTCCTCGGGGGAGCTAATTCCCCCTTTATTTTTTTGTCCCTTTGATATTATTCTAAAATATGCTTCGGTTCTTATTTAAACCCAAATCTATTGCAATAGTTGGGGCATCAAGAAACCCGTCAAAGGTAGGCCATTCTATTCTGAAGAATCTCATTACCTATGGCTATACTGGAAAGGTCTTTCCTGTGAATCCATCAGCCACAACAATAGAAGGTCTTAAAACCTATCCCTCACTCACAGATATAAAAGACAGTATAGAACTGGCCATTATTTCGATCCCAGCAACATCGGTGCCTCAGGCCTTGAGAGAATGTGCCCAGAAAGATGTGAAAGTCGCTATCATAATCTCTGCAGGCTTTAGAGAGGTTGGCAAAGAGGGGCGTATTCTTGAAGAACAGATCAGCGAGATTATCAAGGACACTGGGCTTAGGGTACTCGGTCCCAACTGTCTTGGGGTAATAGACACTGAATACAATCTGAATGCCACCTTTGCCAAAGGGATGCCTCCAAAGGGAAGAGTCTCCTTCTTTTCTCAATCAGGCGCCCTGGGGGTGGCTGTACTTGATTGGGCAGTAGCCAATAATGTGGGATTCTCAAAATTCATCAGTCTCGGCAACAAGGTTGATCTCAACGAGACTGATTTTATCGAGTTCTTGATGAATGACGAAGAGACAGATGTAATTCTCGGATATATTGAGGATGTGGTTGATGGAAAGAGGTTTATAGAGGTGGCAAGAAGATGTACCTCTGTAAAACCTATTATACTCATAAAATCAGGTGGCACAGGTGCAGGGGCAAGGGCTGCATCCTCTCATACAGGAGCCCTTGCAGGCTCTGATACTGCATTCAGTGCTGCCTTCAGGCAGACAGGCATCATCAGGGTTGATGGGGTCAAAGAACTCTTTGAGATAGCAAGGGTATTTACCAGTGGCAAACTACCCGCTGGCAATAGACTCCTTATCATAACAAATGCTGGAGGCCCAGGCATAATTGCTGCAGACCATTCAGAGAAAAAAGGACTTACTTTGCCGGTGTTACAGAAGTCAACTATTGAAAAACTTCGAAAGTTTCTTCCTCCAAGTGCATCTCTATACAATCCTATTGATCTTATAGGAGATGCCACCTCTCAGAGATATAAAACAGTTCTTCAGGAAGTACGCAACAGTCCTGATATAGATGGTATCCTTGTGATACTGACACCACAGGCAATGACAGATGTGAAGGAGATTGCAGAAGCTGTTATCGAGACATCAAACTCCACAGACAAACCTGTTATCACCTCCTTCATGGGAGGCTCCACAGTTAGAGAAGCTGTAGAAAGGTTGATGAAACAGTCTATCCCGAACTATTCTTATCCTGAAGAGGCTATCAATGCCTATGAAAAACTTGTGCGATTCTCTGTATGGAAGAAATCCCCTCCAGGCGAGATAAAAAGATTTGAGGTGGATATTGAAGGGGCAAGAAGAATTATTGAGGATGCAAAGGCCCGGGGCATAAGACATCTGGGAGAAGATGAGGCAAGGGAGTGTCTACAATGCTATGGCTTTACTTTCCCTAAGAGAGCTCTTGTACTTGAGGCAAAGGCGGCTGCCAGGGAGGCATCAAAAATAGGATTTCCTGTGGTTATGAAGGTCTCCTCTTCAGATATACTCCATAAGACAGATGTAGGAGGAGTAAAACTTGGTATAAAGAATAGAAGAGATGCAGAGAAGGCATTTCTTGAGATTATATCCTCTGTAAAGAGGAGAGTCCCTCAGGCGAGACTGAAGGGTGTGAATATCTATGAGATGGTCACAGATGGTAAAGAAGTGATCCTGGGCATCACATTCGACAGGACCTTCGGGCATATGCTCATGTTTGGACTGGGTGGTATCTATGTAGAGATTCTGAAGGATGTATCCTTTAGGGTGGCACCTACTACTGAAGAACAGATAAGGGATATGCTCCAAGAGGTAAGGTCATACCCTATCTTGAAAGGCATAAGAGGGGAAGACCCAGTAGATATTGAGGCCATAGTGGAGGGGCTTTTGAGACTGAATCAACTGGTAATGGACTTTCCCGAAATACAGGAGCTTGATATAAATCCTCTTATGGTCAGGAAAGAAGGAGCAATAGCCCTTGATGCAAGAATAATTCTCAGTATTGGAGGTTAAAATGAAAAGACTATATATTGGCTCCATTAATAGCTATTCGGGCAAAAATTTCCTCACCCTTGGGCTGGGATTGAACCTGAAAGACCGAGGTCTTAAGATAGGATATATAAAACCTATTGGCAAGGAACCTGTAATCCATGAAGGCAGTATGGTGGATGCAGATGCCCTCTTTTTCCAGAAGGTCCTTTCTCTACAGCAACCCCTTGAAACCATTTCTCCCTTCATATATACAATTGATACTGTCTCCAGGGCCCTCTCAGGAAGGCTGAAGAACATAAAGAAGAAGGTGCTTGATACAATAACCTCTATCAGAAATGTGGATATATTACTGATTGCAGGCACTACAGACATATTTGAGGGCTCCATGTTTGGAGTAAGCGGAATCAGGATAGTACAGACACCTAAGACCAAGGCTGTTATTGTTGAGTCCTGGAGGGGTGAAGAGAGTATTGACGATATTATCGCAGCCTCTGAGATACTCAATCAACGGCTTGCAGGGATAATCATAAACAGGGTGAAGAAGGATGATAGGAACTTTATCGAAAAAAAGGTCAGGAGTTTCCTCAAAAGAAAAAACATCAAACTCTTCGGGGTAATACCTGAAGACCCTATTATCTCGGCAGTTACAATAAAAAGACTGGTTGAGGTACTCGGTGCAAGGGTACTATGCTGTAAAGATAAGATGGAAGAGCTTGTAGAGAACTTTTCCATAGGCGCAATGGATGTGAACAATGCCCTGAAATACTTCCGTGTCACTCCCAACAAGGCAGTTATAACTGGAGCCCATAGAACCGATATTCAGATGGCTGCCCTTGAGACCTCAACAAAGTGTATAATTCTCACAGGAGGGCTCATGCCAAATGAGGTGATAATCAGCAGGGCAGAGGAAAAAGGCGTTCCTCTGCTTTCTGTCAGACATGATACATTTCATACTGTTGACAGGATTGAATCCCTGATGGGTAAATCGAGAATAAGAGATATTAAAAGACTCGAGCATATTAAAACCTTGGTAAAACAAGAGGTGAATATCACCTCTTTACTTAAAACTCTATGATCCAGGCAGTTGAATGGATAAAGGATGCAAGAGACAGATTATCAACTATTCTGAGAGGCAAAGACAGGGTCATCAAAATGGCCCTGGTGACTCTTATCGGGAGAGGACATCTACTTATTGAGGACATTCCTGGTGTGGGCAAAACAACCCTTGCCCTTGGGCTTGCCAGAGTAACAGACTGCACCTTCCAGAGGATCCAGTTCACCAGTGATCTTCTACCATCTGATATTTTAGGAGTTCATATCTACAATCCTGACAAGAAAGACTTTGAATTCAGGCCCGGTCCCATATTTGCTAATATTGTTCTTGCTGACGAGATAAACAGAACAAATCCAAAGACACAGTCTGCCCTGCTTGAAGCAATGAATGAAAGAAGGGTCTCTATTGAGAGAAGTATATATACCCTACCAGAGCCTTTCATGGTGATTGCCACTCAGAATCCTATTGAATATCATGGCACTTTCCCTCTACCTGAAAGCCAGCTGGACAGATTTATGCTCCACCTTAGAATTGGATACCCCTCCTATGAGGATGAAAAAGGGGCTGTTGTTCAGATGAAGGATTTTGAGGACCTTGAAGGTATAACACCACTGGTAACTAAGGAACAGATTCTCAAGACGCAGAGACTGGCTACAGAGGTCCATGTAGATGAGGATGTGGTTGACTATCTGATGAAGATTGTATGGGCTACGAGACGTCATCCTGAGGTAAGGCTCGGCACAAGCACAAGAGGGGCTCAGCATCTGCTTAGGGCAGCCAAGGCGCATGCCCTTGTTGAGGGCAGGGATTATACCCTGCCGGAGGACATAAAAGAAGTGGCTCCTTTGGTGCTTGGGCATAGGATACTCCTGAGGAGCAAATCCTTTATAAGGGATGCAGAAGAGATTGTACAGGAGATACTAAACAAAACCGAAGTCCCTGTATGAGAATCTCTATAACCAGGGAAGGGAAAAGGTTTCTGCTTGCAGTAGCAATCGTAGGTTTTGCAGCCTTCAATACTGGCAACAACCTTATGTACCTCACCTTCGCAATGCTTATGTCAACTCTTGTATTTTCCCTTGCCATGTTATTTTTCAACCTTAAGGGGTTAGAAGTCGAATTCAGTGTTGAAGAGCCTGTATTCGCCGCTTCATATGCAACACTGAGGCTTACAGTCAGAAACACAAAGAGGTTTATTCCATCTTTTTCTCTTAGATTCATACTGCCAGGGCTACTGGAGGATGGAATATTTATTGATAGGATCCCTGCGAGTGGTTCAAGAGAGATCCTGAAAAAGATTATGTTTCACAAGAGGGGATTATATAGAGTAAAAGATACAAAACTCCGATCAGGATTTCCCTTCATATTCTTTTATCTCACTCACAGACCCCCAGGCTCAACAAAGGTGATTGTATATCCTGTACTCTATGACCTTAGACAACTCCGTATACAGGAGTACATCCTGCAAGAAACTTCAGGAACCCAGCCTGTACGCACAGGAGATTATCTTCAGAGTATAAGGGAATACCAACCAGGAGACCTCTGGAGGAATATCCATTGGAAGGCTACAGCAAAAACAGGCAGATTCATGGTAAAAGAGTTCTACAGACAAGAGACCGATATGGTAACCATAATTATTGATAATTCTAAGACTCCTAATGAGGAACATTTTGAGAAAGCGGTATCGCTGGCAGCTACCCTTGTTAATGAATATATCTTGCAGGGACTGAATGTAAGGCTCCTCAGTTGTGGCAAGGCGTTTCCTTTCGGCTCTGGCATGGAACACCTCTACAGAATCCTTGATCATCTCGCTGTAATTAGAATGAGAGAGGACTTTACTTGTTCTATCAAAGATATTGAGGAAGGTCTCACCATCTTGGTGCTACCATCTGAGGGCTCATCACTTACTCATCTTTCATCCATGGTAGACAGGGTATACTATGCCAGCAATATATAAGCTCCTCACAGGGATTGTAGCCCTTATCGGAAACCTGAGTCTTATAACCACAGGAGAACTAAACCCTCTGTTTGTTGCCTTAAGCTCTGTGATGCTGATTGGCTACTGGCGGGCAATAAAAAACAAAAAACAGGCCCATCGATATATTATTGGAACCCTCTCTACCGTTACTATCCTGGTATTCTTTGTTGATTCTTTTATAGTATCTCAGGACCTGATAGTGGGTGTATCCCACCTTACCCTCCTGTTCCATGCTATAAAGAGTTTTGATATTAAGGACCCCTGGGACCCATTGCAGGTATTCTTCATGGCCCTAATACAGCTTCTTCTTGCTTCAGAGCTAACAAGATCGATGGTATTCGGTGCAGTATTTCTCCTGTTCATGGTAGCAATGGCCTTTGCCATTTCCTATTCACACTTTGTAAAGGAAGGAATTATGCAGATAAGGGGATTCTTCAAACCTATAGCATCAATCACTCTAATTATAATTCTGCTTACCTCCATCCTCTTTGTGGCTATGCCGAGATTCAGAGGAGGTCTCTGGGGAAAGGGACTGAGTAGAGGAATAAAATCAGGCTTCTCTGATACAGTAAAGCTCGGTGCCCTTGAGGAGATAAAGCTGGATTATACTGTGGTGATGAGGGCTGAGGTGGAGCCCTTTCCAAGAAAGACACCCTACTGGAGAGGAATCACCTTTGAGATTTATACTGACAATACATGGATAGACCTTGACACAAGAGGCAGACGATTGGTCAGCCAGAAAGGAAGTTTCACTCTCTCTCCAGAAATACCTTCTAAGATGTACCGACAGGAGATAATCCTTGAACCTGTAGACACAAACCTGATCTTTTCTATGAACACTCCTCATAAATTAAAGGCAGAGAGGATTAAAAATATCTACATAACCCCTGACCTGGCTGTATATGTACCTAACAAGGCATCAAAGAGGTTCAGATATACTGTTTATAGCTCTGATACCCCTCTTTATACAGACGAAGACCTTAAGATATATCTCCAGATGCCACAAGGTCTTGAGAAAGTAAAGGCCCTTGCAGAGAGTATAACAGCCAATGCAACCACGGATATTCAGCGAGCCCGAGCAATTCAGAGGTATCTGAAACAGAACTATACCTATACACTGAAAGCCCTTCAGAAGAACAAAGAGGTCAGTCCTATTGAAGACTTCCTCTTTTATACAAAGGAGGGCTACTGTGAATACTATGCAACTGCTATGGCTCTTATGCTTCGATCCATAGGAATACCTGCAAGAGTAGTGTCAGGATACCTTGGAGGAGAATTTAATCGTTATGGTAGATACTATATTGTGAGACAGAAAGACGCCCATACATGGGTTGAGGCAGCAATTGAAGGTAGATGGATAACCTTCGACCCAACCCCAGCAGTCTCAGAATCTCCGCCTTCAGGGATACTCCTCATGATAGACTATCTCAGATTGAAGTGGGAAAGGTATGTAGTAGGTTTCAGCAGCGCAGACCAAGTGAAAATCCTTAGATTCTTTTCTTCTCCCTTCAGGGGACTGAAACAGAAGGAATTCAAAATCCATTATATTATATACCCGACCCTTGTAGTGCTTGCCATTGTTCTGACAGCTGCTATTATAAAAACTCTCACACATCGGAGAAAACTACATCCTGTAAGTCAGCAGTATTATAGAATAAAGAGAAAGCTTTCTAAGGACAACTCTGTCACTGCCTCAGAACTCCTCAGAGTCCTTCCACCAGAATATGAGAAAGAAAAGGAAAAACTAAAAGAGTTTATAAAACTCTATCATCAACTCCGATTTGGAAGGCACGTGTATAAAGAGAGTCTTCCAAGATACCAGCAACTCTATAGAGAGCTTCTCAAGAGACTCTCTTAGTAATTATTCTTTTTAGCATAAGCATCAGGAGAGGAAACAGAAACAGAAGAACCTCTGAAACAGCCTTTGAAGACTCCACAGGCCCACGAGTTATAGAGCATCCTCCGCCTCCTCCTGAAGAAACTTTTTCAGTTGTTGTCACCTCAATCTCCACCGATTCTGACTCCCCTGCTACTGTGTTGTATGCCTTTATCCTATAACGGTATCTGGTGGAAGGGAAAAGCCCGTGGTCTGAATACTGTTGGGTATTCTGAGGCAGTGTTGCCACTAAAACAAATCCTCCATCTCCTTCAGCCCTCTCTACAATGTAGCCCTCCTCTGAAGAAGAATTATCAACCCATCCTATACTCACCTCTGTAGAGCCCACACCAAGCACTGAAAGTTCTGTAGGGGGGTTAAGAGGTGTCACAACAGTGAGTTCTTCTGAAACCTCTCCACTGCCCACACCTTCTATAAAGGATTTTACTCTATACCTATAGAGAGAACCATCACTCACTGATGTATCCTCAAAGAAGGTAATACCTGCCTCTGTTCTACCAATCTCTGCGAATTCCCCATCTGGAGCTCTCTCTACAATAAAACCGTCCTCTGAGGAGGAGTTGTCAATCCAGAAAAGTTCTACCCTGTTCTGCTCCACCTGAACCGCCTGTAGAGCCGAGGGCTTCAACAGTGAATGTGCAGCCTTCTGGAGATTCAATGTCCCCTCTGAAAGCACTTTTCCATTCAAAGACATCCTTTTGTCCACTGTTCTCAGGATAATCTCCTTTATCTGCCAGTAATCCATATAGGGATATATACTCTTCATCAATGCCACCGCACCTGTGACAAAGGCTGTTGCCATAGAGGTACCGGTCTTCTCTATATAAGAATTTCCAAGCTGGGTGCTGAGAATATAGACACCTGGAGCTGCAAGATCAACAGAAGTAGCTCCAAAATTTGCAAAAGTAGCTAAGGTGCCTGAACTGCCATTGGCTGTTACAGATACTATGTTCTCTAAGGAGTAGCTTGCTGGATAAAAAGGAAAAAGGTCAATATTGTCTCCAATATAATCCTCCCCTCCATTGCCTGCTGCAGAGACAAATAGAACTCCTGCCTCCTTAGCCATACTGATAGCATCTCTTTCTGCATTGCTATAACTACCTCCCCCAAAACTCGCATTTATCACATCAGCCCCTTCCTCAATCGCATACATAATAGCCTGTATCTCCCCTGCTACTGTTCCATAACCATCTGCATCAAGAATCTTCAATGGCATCAGTTTCACCCTCCAGCATACACCTGTTATACCTATTCCATTGTTGCCAACAGCCCCGATAATACCTGCTATATGGGTACCATGTCCGTGGTCATCAGCAGGATCATTATCACCATTTACAAAGTCCCATCCATATATATCATCCACCAGGGCATTACCATCATTGTCTGTTCCGTCTATTGTCTCATCAGGGTTCTGCCAAAGATTCTGAGAAATATCAGGATGAGTTATCTGCAGGCCTGTATCAATCATTGCAACTATTATCTCTTGATCACAGGTGGATATATCCCATGCCTCTGGAGCAGATATAAACCGCAACCCCCATTGACTCGAATACAGAGGGTCTGCAGGAATCTTCTGGATACTCAGGATATAATTGGGTTCTGCATACTCTACTTCTGGATGACTGAGATAGTATTGGACTGCCTCATATACTGATAAATTCTCTGGAAGCCTTATTAATTCTATATTACTTCTTACAAGTCTCCTTCTTACTTCTGCTCCTATCTGTTGATGGATTAAGGTTTGAACTCCGAGGACAGAGCCTTTAAATTTTACAATTACCTCTCCCTCAACATATCTTCTATCATTACTCTCAAGAGGGAAGTGCCCTTCTGTTACAGAGGACAAAAAAAATATACATACCACAAGCGGCCAGAATATAAGACCACTCTTTTTATCTCTCACCAATTATACCAACCCCTTCTCCAGCAGAATAGACAGAAATCAGTGCCTCTGTCTCCTCAACCACAAGAGTGCTATCACAGCACCAAGGATAAGCCCTATGTCAAGGGTTGTATGAGTATCAGAAGCCACTATTGCGCACCCACCGCCTCCAGAAGAGGTCGTTGTTGTGGTAGGTACTGTTATGGTAGTTTCATTAGAGTACTGAGGAGACTCTCCTATGGAGTTGTAGGCTATTACCCTATAGGTATAAGTCTTCCCTGCTTCCACATTGGTATCAGTATACTCTGTGGTGTCTGCTCCTACAGTGGCAATCTGCTGGAAGGAAGCCTCACCTTCTTCCTTACGTTCTATCCTGTAGCCAGACTCTCCAGTGGCATTATCCTGCCAGGTGAGTTTAACAGCAGTGGGGTCTGAGGCTGTAGAGACAAGTCCAGATGGGACCAATAGCGAAGAAAGAGCCTTATAGGCATTTACCCTTCCATTAGATGCAACATAACCATTGAATTGTGGAAGTTTGTCAACAAAGCTCTCTATGGTGGCCTTTATCTGATATATATTGAAATTCCGATAATAATCCATCAGCAGTGCAGCAAGCCCTGCCACATGGGGTGATGCCATTGAGGTACCCTCAATTGTCTCATATCCCAAAGGCTCCACATATGTAGGCCATGTGCTGATAGTATGATTCCCAGGGGCTACAACATCAACTGAGGTGGCACCGTAATTCGAAAATGTGGCAAACTGATCATCCTGGTCAGAGGCAGCTACTGAGATAATATTGGGAAGGTCATAACTTGCAGGGTAAACTGGATTCAAATCATTATCATTGGTCTCATTCCCTGCTGCTGCCACAAAGAGTACACCTTTGGAGTCAGCATAGGATATTGCATCATATTGAGACTGAGAGAAGGCATATCCTCCATAACTTGCATTTATAACATCAGCTCCCATATCTGCTGCATAATGGATCGCATCCAATATTGCATCAAGATATAGAAGACCATTTTCATCTCCTGCCTTAAGGGGCATGATCCTCACATACCAGTTTACTCCTGTTATACCCATATCATTGTCCCCTAAGGCACCTATAATACCTGCCACATGGGTGCCGTGATAAAGGGCATCAAAAGGCTGATTTGTATTCAACACAAAGTCCCAGCCTACTATATCGTCTATATAATTGTTGTTATCATCATCAATCCCATTATCTGGTACCTCATTTTTATTAATCCAGATATTAAGTGCAAGATCAGGATGGCTATAATCCACACCTGTATCTATAACAGCAACAATAAAATCCCTGCTACCTGTGGCGATATCCCATGCCTCTGGCATATCCATATCTGCATCAGGCACTGCATTAAGCATCTGACCTGTGTTGTGGAGTGCCCATTGCTGTGAGAAGTAAGTATCATTCGGGAAGGTATCTTTTATTTTATAAATATAATTCGGCTCTGCATACTCCACCGCCGGATCTGCCATGTACTGCCGTACAGCCTCTTTTACAGAGACTCCTTCTGGTAGTCTCACAAGCTCTATTCCTAAACCCTTCATCTCTCTCACCACCTGTGCACCAAGACTACGGTGCAGTTGGGTTGCTTGAGTCTGCACCACACCTTCACGAAACTTGACTATTACCTCTCCAGGCTTATAGGCATCCTCAGAGACACTCTCCAAGGTAGCGAGGACTCTATTCTTCACCTCCTGTAATGTAAGAGAAGAGGCGTCTCTAATATTAATCGAGAATATAAAAACAATACAGATTATACCTGTCATAAATAACCTTCTCATAAATGCCTCCTTGTATTTAATAGGTCTCACCTTCCCCACACCAAAGAAATCCATTACCCATCTCTTACCTTCTGTAGGGGAGGATCAAACCTCCCCCTACTTAAATTATTTATTTCCTTACGGATTAACCGTAATATTAACGCTATCCTCCACACCACCAGCAGCTGCTGTTACGGTACAAACAGTTGTAGCTGCAACCTCAGAAGGAGCAGTGAATGTTGCTGAGGCAACCCCATTCTGGGTCTGTACAAAAGGCTTGTCTATGGCACCACATGTGGCTGAAAGCTGTACCACCGTACCGTCAGGAGCTGGATAACCTGTAGAGAGACTTACACCTATTGTGAGAGTTGATGTGCCACCTGCGGTAACCACATCTGGTGTTGCATAAATGGAAACATCTGCTATCACCACAGGTTCAAGGAACACACTTGTGGCACCATAACCTATAAAGTAACTGTCAAATTCAGGCACATAGATTGATTCTGTCTGTGCAAATATATTCAGATATGAACCAGATGAGAAAACATTACCAGCCTCTACCTTTATAGTGGCATAAGCCTGACCTGCACTATTTGTATAGGTCTGCAGATAATCTCCTTTTCCGTCATTGTCTGTATCTGTACCAAAGGGGAAATAGGCATAATCATCTGGAAAATCAGTAGTAAATGTAACCTCTGCATTAACCACTAACTGTCCAAAAACTGAAACAGTCGCTCTGACCAATATAGTATCATCCCCTGAACCCTGAAGCATATTTAAATCCTCAGGCTCATTATATACTCCATCCCCATCACCATCCACATCCATCTGTACAGTGACAGGGAATATAGCAAGACCATTAATAGTATCATTTGACGTAAATACTACACTTCTTCGATCCCTGAGACCGCTATTTTCAGCCACTATAGTGGCTATTCCATCAGTGGTAGACCTTATTTCTACCTTCGCAACCCCCTGATCATCTGTAACGGCAGTCGTACTGCTAAGAATCCCATATATGGAAAGGTTTGTAAAATTTACCACCTGCCCAGACACGGGACGACCATTAGCATCAATCAAAAAAGCTCTTAAACTCACATAAGCACCTGTTTGGACTACATTTCTATCAGGATAGAGCCTTAATTCAGCAGGTTGACCTGGATTTATACCTGGAGGTGTATAATCATCTCCAGCTCCACCACCACAACTGTTCAGGAAAAGAACTATCATTAGAGTCAATATTAATCCTATTAAAAATCCGAATCTCTTCATGATTATATTTCCTCCCTATATATTCTTAAATTACTATTAACATCTATAAACATTGAATAAATCAATAGTTCTATGCCATATGAAGCTAAAATTATTACCGTACATATCTTCTCCGTAAAAAGTTATCTTCATATCATATGTAAGGGGATACTCAGAGGGGCTAAAAATACCTCTATCTATAGCATCAACAATCTCTGTCTTATCACCAAATCTCAATACAAGAAATACTCCTGTTACCTCATCACCATCTGGCTCTATTGCAAGGGAATAGGTGAGGTCATACTCAACCACGGGAGGTAGCCCAAAGTTAAAGTTTTGTGGAGTAAACTCCACCTTGTATCTTTTGATGTACATTGTGCCTCCTGGGAAGTTTGGATCATAACTGGATGCCTTGAATTTAAGTATGGCAAAATCATCACCCCATTTCTCATACTCAGGAGGCGGGCCAGCATCACATATATCCTGTATCAGATCAAACTGCCATACATCACCATATTCACCTGAGGGGTCCATGTGCACTGCCTCTACCACATCAATATAGGCACCCACATTTTCGAATCCTGAACTCCCAGGGGAACCAGGGCCTGCACCACAGCTAAAAAGCAGAAACCCTACCAATAATATTAAGGATATCTTTAGTATCTTCTTCTGCATAACTCCTCCTTCTATATTACCGAAAATTATTCTCCCTTTGGTGTAGCCTTGAGAATCCTGGGTGTTATAAATATAAGCAACTCATTAGTCTGCTTCTCTTTCTTTTTATTCTTGAATAACCAGCCAATAATCGGGATATCCTTTGCACCTGGAACACCCGAGGATGAATTATTATCAACTGTCTTGTAGATACCGCCTATAACTAATGTCTCTCCGTCTTTTATGATAACCTTTGTTTTTGCCTCTTTTTTGTCTGTCCCTGGTACACCCTCTACAGAGGGAACCGTTGGATCAAGCTCCTCCTTCTTGGCTTCCACCTTAAGAATTATGGAACCATCGGGTGTGATATGAGGTTTTACTTTCAACTCCAGTTTAACATCCTTGTATTCTGTTGAGACTGTTCCTTCAGAGGTTAGCTTTCTCACAGGAATACTCTTACCCTGAGATATCATAGCCTCCTGATTATCAATCGTAATAATTCTGGGATTGGAGACTATTTTTAGTTTACCTGATGTTTCAAGGGCAGAAATCTCTAAATCAAGCCCTAAGGTCCTTGCCTTGTTGAGAAATCCAAAGGTTATTCCAGAACCTGAACCTGCTCCCGCACCTGAAGGGAAATCAACCATATAAGGAGTAAGACCTCCAAGATTTATTAACTTATCATATGAATGGGTATTAATACCCCATCTAATACCTAACTCTCTTGTTACATTTGTGTTCACTTCAACTATCCTTGCCTCTATCATCACCTGAGGAGTTGGTTTGTCAAGGGTTTTTATCAGCTGCTCTATCTTAGGCATATTACTCTCTATATCTTTTACTATAATAGAACTGATCCTCTCATCAACACTCACACTGCCCCTTTCTGAGAGTATTTTGGCATTCACAATAGCACTCTTCACTTTTTTCACGTCAGCATAACTAATTGGAAAGACCTGCGTAATAAGAGGCTCTGCCTTCCGCTGTGCTTCCAACATTCTCGCTTTTGCTTCTCTCTCCCTTGCTATATCCTCTGCAGGTGCTATCCTAATAATGTTCCCTTCCACTACTTTGTCAAGTTTATGTGTCTTGAGAATAATATCAAGAGCCTGATCCCAAGGCACATTTATCAACTTCATTGTTATCTTACCCTTCACCTTAGGATCAACCACTATATTGTATCCACTCACATCTGCTAACAGTCTAAAAATAGGAACTATATCAGCATTCTGGAAATCAAGGGATATTCTTCTGCCCCTGTATTTGCCTTCTTCAAGAACACCCCTTTCCGGTAGGAACTTTTGCTCAGGTGTCTCTTTTAATTCTCCCACCTCCGCAGCTACCCCTTCTGCTTTGGTTTCAATCTCTTCCTCAATCCTCTCACTCATAAGTAATGCTGACCTCAAAGCTATATCTATCCTATCATCTATAGAAACCACATCAAAGGATGTATTAGGTTCAAGATCAAGAACTATCCTTGTTTTGTCTTCATGTTCACCCCATCTGATGCCTCTCAAAGGTTTAATCACCTCTTTTGGTAACTCTGCCCTCATATCAACTCCTGGCAGATCGATCACAAGTCTTCCTTCTAAGGGGAATATATCAGGGACTAACCTTCCATCTCCCTTAATGGTAACCATAACCTTGTCACCTTCCCTGCTCATTATCACCTCTTCTACATACTCTGCCTCTGGAATCTCGATCTTCTCAGGAATTATCTCTTCCTCTGTTTCTGGTGTTTCATTTATAGAGGGACCCACCTCAACAATAGAGACACCTGCTTGTTCTGTCTCTGTTGAGATCACCTTCAAGACAAGCCTGCCTCCCCCATATTCAGCAGAAAACTCAGATGGTTCAGCAAGGGTAATCTCTATTCGTGTTCCCTCCACAGGAGTCTTCAAATAAGACAATCTCATCTCAGAGATCTTTCCTTCTCCCTCAATTCTTCCAGTGTATTTGCCAGGCTTGACCCCTTTTAGTTCCACAATGGTCTTAAAAGGATCACCAGGCTTGTAGACAGTATATTCAAATGGAGAATCAACATTTATAGTGACTGAATCTGAAGAGACCTCGAGAGAGGTTATCTCTGGCAGAACCGATTCTGCTGTTTTAACCTCAGGTTTTGATATACTCTCCCCCTGCTTAACAGAAGCCTTATTTGCACATCCATAAAATATTAATCCGATAAAAGCTATAAATATTATTACTCTTCTCATCATTATCTATTCCTCCTCTTTATGGAGCTTCAAAATTGTATCTCTTGGTTTTAATTTCCCTGTTTTTATATCAGGCAAGTATTCTCTTACAATCATTCTATCAGCTAAAAGCTTAATAATCTTTCCACCATTTATTCCAATCCTCATCCCTTCTTTTACAGTAAATCCCTTACCATCAGGCAGTAGTACAGAGGCATAGTACTGTTTACCATCATAAACAATCCCAAGTAGTTTAATATCTGTAAGGTCATAGTTTTCAAGAGGATTGAGACTCCTTCTCTTTTTCGCCATCTTCTTTATCTTCTGCTTTGTGATGGCAATTATAGAGAGAAAAGGGTCTCTCCTGCCAGCTGGATCATACTTTATTACCTCCTTAGCCACAATACCCTTACTGGCTTGTCCTTCCTGCTCAGCCCAGCCTGCTCCCTGAAGCACAAAAACAAGACAGACAAACAATAAGACTACTCTTTTCATCTTCTCTTCTTCCCCTTCTTACCCTTGGCCTTAGCTCTCATTTTCTGCAGTTCCTCTTCTGGTACTGCAGAAAATGTTAAGGCATTAAAGTAAATATCGATCACTGCCTCATCTACTGCAGGCTTTGGGTTTGCAAGTCTTATATTTGTAATATTCACTATTCTATCCAGTGTAGTAAGGGAACTGAAGAATCTTCCTAAATTATGGTATGAACCCATCATCTCAACTTTAACAGGGATCTCATACACTATCCGACTTGAATGTAGTCTTTTCTTCGCCGGTTTCCAGTACTTTATTATAAGTCCCGACTCTACACCAAGATCTGATACCTGTTTGAGAAGTCCTGATATCTCCCTCTCTTCAGGTAGCTGTCTCTTTAGGTCTTCAAATTCACTCTTTAAAATGTTATATCTCCTTTTTAACTCAGGTAACTTTCTCAGTTTCGTCTCGGCATTCGCAATCTCTTTTTCCTGATTTACAACAATCTTTTTCAATTTAGTGATCTCTTCCTGTTTCGGCTTATAATAAAAGAGAAAGTAAAGAAGAATAATTGCTACAGGTATTCCTATAGCTATGGCATATCTACCCCACTTAGGAACATTTTCAAGGTTTATTTTCAGTTTAAGTGCCATTTTAACCTGCTATTACAAGTGACAATTTAAAATTGTATACTGTTATCTTTTCCCTCAGTTCCTTCTCAGCAATCTGCTGTCTTTTACTCTCAACCAAAAACACAGAACTAAAAACATCAGACCGTTTCAATTTATCCACAAACATAACAATATCAGTGTTTGTAAATGCAAGCCCTTCAATAACTACCTTTTTGCCCTTTACCTCAAGACGTTTAAACCATACACTGTCAGGTAATTTTCTACTTAACTCATCAAGCACCTTAACAGGTATAGCCTGATTTTTCCGGAGTTGTATGATGATCTCCTTCTTTTTCTTTACATCTTCAACCAGTCTTTCGTAGTTTTTGAGTTCCTTTAACTTTTTTCTTAACTCCGCAAGCCTCTGCTCATTTCTCGCCTTTGTATTTTTAAGAGACGTAATCTCAGCTCTTATATTGTATGTAATAAAGACTGCTACAATTATTACAACTACGGTGAAGATTGTCCCTCCAACTATATAATTAGGCACAGGCTTAGGTCTCTTTTTCTTCTTCTTTACTGGTATAAGGTTAATCCTTATCATCTATCCCCTATCCTCCTAAGGGCAAGTCCAAGGGATACTGCAGCAATAGGTGCAATATCCCTTAAGTAAGACTCATCAAGCTTTTTAGAGATAGTAATATTCTGAAAAGGATCAATTATAGACACATCTATACCTGTCCTCTCTTTTATCCTCTCAGAAAGCCCCTTTATTAAAGCCCCACCTCCAGAGAGAATCAACTCCACTACCTCTTCACCCATCATAGATGTACGATAATAATCAATTGATCTGCTAATCTCTGCTATTATCTCATCTGAGGCTTCTGCAACCACCTGTTCTGCTGCCTCTTCACTCACATCCTCCACTGCCTCACCCCTTAAAAGCCTCTCTGCCACTTCATAAGAGAGATTAAACTCTCTCTGAAGGGCCTCGGTCAATATGTTTGTACCAATGGGTGTATCCCTTGTAAATGAAGGCATACCACCCTTTATGATATTCATTTTTATTGAACTTGCACCTATGTCTACAAGGCCTACAATCCTGTTAGGTTCAATCTCATAATTCACCTCATAGAGATTCTCTATAGCAAACATATCCACATCAACAATTACAGGATTTAACCCCGCCTCTTTTACTACTGATATATAATCATTTATAACATCATTCTTCACAGCCACCAATATCACATCCATCTGTCCGGGCTCCTCACGTGGCCCAATTATCTGAAAATCAAGACTCACATCATTTATATCAAAGGGTATATACTGTTCAGCCTCAAATTTTATAGATTCTTCAAGCTCTTCTTCAGTCATCTCAGGAAGGGTTATCATTTTAACAATCACTGAGGAATGCCCTGAAACAGAAATAACCGCCTCTTTCGTCTTTACTTTGGCCTTTCTTATAAGCTCTTTAATAGAGTCTACAAGCCTAAGAGAATCTATAACTGAACCATCAACAATTAACTCTGGGGCAAGAGGAAGAGACTCAAAGAGTTCAAGTTCATACCCCCCCTTCTTCTCTTTCAAGCGAGAGACTTTTAACATTCCTGAACCAATATCAAGCCCTATGGGTGCCTTCGGTCCAAAAGGCATGTATTATATATACCAAAAAAAAATCATAATGTCAAGAACTTTTTTCAGATCTCTTAATAAAAAGCTTGAAGTTATTTTCGAGTCCCTCAAACTTTCTTCCCTCCTTGGGAAAATTGAAATTATATTTACTGAAGAATTATAGTATATGTTAATTTCAAAAATCAAAGCATTTTTGAAATATAAATAGTATAAATCTTAACAACTTGCATTTTAGTGAAAAAAAATACTAATATTAAAGACACCTTAAAAATTAAATTAAAAAACAAAAGCTTAAGAAAGAAAATGGGAAAAAAGAGATTAAAAAAGGAACTATCCGAAGAAGAGAAGATGTCAATGCCTCTTTATCCGATTGGTGTTGTAGCTGAACTACTTGGTACCACAGATCAGACCCTAAGGCTCTATGAAAAACATGGCTTAATAAAACCTGCTCGAAGAAATAAAAATCGTTACTATTCAGAAAATGATATTAAATGGCTGAGATGCCTAAGAGAGTTAATACATGTAAAGAAGATAAGCATAGAAGGCATTAAAAAGCTCCTTGATTATGCACCTTGCTGGGAGATAACAGACTGTCCAAAAGACAGAAGAGAAAAATGTTCTGCCTACATAGACAGAAGTAAACCCTGCTGGGAGCTAAACAGACTCATATGTAACCGTGAGTCTGGCAAAATATGCGAAGACTGTATCGTCTACCTCTCCAGAATGAAGAAGAAAAAAGAGACAGGCTAAGGTTACCTAAGGGCTTTTAGCCCTACCAAAATCAATCTTCTCAGGCACAAAATCTGGCTCAATCAGATAAGCCTCTTCAAAGTATCTTATAGCCTCTGAAAATCTCCTCTGTTCATAAAGGGCATAGCCGAGCAGATAGTATGCTGAAGGCTCTGGACGTCTTTTGAGGTATTCTCTTAGTACTTTCTCAGCCCCCCGGAAGTCTCCTTTCACATAGAGATAAAGTGCCTTGTTATAAAGCCCATCTGGCTGGGCCAGTCCAGAAGTACTAATAGAAAGAAAAGCTAAAAATACCAGAATAGCTATTGTCCTCCTCATAAGAAGCCTCCTCCTTATAAATGTTTCTTTGTACATTCTACCATACCCTGATAAGGTATATCTATGTTACAGAATGCTCTTTAAAAATTCTTTAATCTTTTTTAGTGTCTTGAACTCAGGCTCCTTTCCTTTAATAAAGTACTCCCTATAAGAACTCTTAGAGGGTATAATCACTCTGAGACCCGTCTTTCTATCCACATAATAGACAACAACACTCTCAGGTCTTCTAAACTCCTTCTTCTCATCTGTCTTTATCAGGGCTGACATAAACTCCTTCCACACAGGTGCTGCGATTCTACCTCCACTCATGCCCCTTCCTATACTGGCCCCATTATCATATCCTATCCAGACTACTGCCAGCAGATTAGGAGTGTAGCCTGCAAACCATGCATCTCTGAAGTTGTCTGTGGTACCAGTCTTACCAGCTGTAGCCACTGAAAGACCAGATGCCTCCTTCCCTGTACCCCTCTTTATTGCCTCCCTCAGGATATCTGTAATCAGGAAAGCTACTCCATCAGATATAATCATCCTGCTTGAAGCTGTGCCTATCTCTACCATCTCCCCTTTACTATTTACTATCTTTTTTATAAATATAGGTTCTACAAGACGTCCATAGTTTGGAAAAACAGTATATGCCCTTGCAACTTCAAGGGGAGTCACCACTACGGAGCCGAGGCTGAGGCTGAGGTCTTCTGGAATGTCTGAAAAACCTATCCTTTTTGTAAAGGAAATCAACTCAGAAAGACCTATCTGCTCTGCTACCTTTACAGTTGGGATATTCAATGATTGCACCAAGGCCTCTCTCAGGTTCACTCTTCCATGATACTTCCGATCATAGTTCATTGGACGCCAGTATCCTCCATCACCTTTAGGATACTCCACAGGTTCATCCTTAAACACAGTAGCAGGCGTAAGGCCCTTGTCAAAAGCAAGAGCATATACAAAGGGTTTGAATACAGAGCCTGCCTGCCTTTTTGCATACAATGCCCTATTGAACTGACTCTTCCGGTATGAATATCCACCAACCAGTGCCTGTATAAATCCAGTAGCTGGCTCAACTGCTACAAGGGCTCCCTCAACAAGGGGAGTCTGCTCTAAACTCACATAGGCTATCCCCTCTCTGACTCCCTTCACTTTCACAAGGACTATATCACCTGGCGAGAGAACTTTCTGTAGGGAAAATCTCTTCAGATACTTAACTTTCCTGTTCTTAACCACCTTTCTCGCCCATAGGGCATCCTTCTTCTTCAATTGTGCATATGCACCATTCACCTTGAGTATAGCCTTATCTGGATATACTCTCAACACTGTTGCCTTAAGGCGCCTACCCTTGAACTGCTTAAGTGACTCGCCAGACATAAGGGAACCAAGCTCCTTCTGCACATCTAAGTCATTCCTATGTGCAATTGGGCCTCGCCATCCCTTGAGTTTATCCACTCTTTCAAGCCCTCTCCTCAGTGCCCTTGTGGCGGATATCTGTGCCCAACGCCTGAGTGTTGTATAGACCTTAAGCCCATCCTTATAGATGGCATCGTGACCGTACTTCTCCTCAAGATACTCCCTCACCATATCAAGGAAATAACCATATATATCATCCCTTGCCTCTGTTTTATAGTTCAGTTTTATAGACTCTGCAGCCTTCCGTTCTGAGGGTCTGAGATACCCTTCTTCTTCCATCCTTTTGAGCACAATGGCTACCCGCTGTTCTGCCCTCCTCAGGTTTTTGAAGGGAGAGTAGAGGTTGGGTGCCTTAAGCAGACCTGCCAGAAGTGCAGCCTCTTTTATATTTAACTTCTTAACACTTTTGCCAAAATAAAGTCTTGAGGCATCCTCCACCCCATAAGCACCTCCACCAAAATAGGCCCTGTTGAGATACAGTTCCAGTATCTCCTCCTTACTCAGGTGTCTCTCTAATTTTATGGCTATTATGGCCTCTTTCAGTTTCCTTATAATGGTCTTTTCCTTTGAGAGATAAAGTATCTTTGCAAGCTGCTGCGTAATAGTGCTTCCCCCTTCTTTAAATCTGCCATGAAGTATATCCTTTACAGCAGCCCTTACAATTGCTACATAGTCAATTCCCTTATGTCTGAAGAAACGGCTATCCTCTGTAGCCACAACTGCTTTGATCAGGTGTTCAGGCATCTCTTTGATATCTACATATCTGCCTGGCAGTGAGCTCAGTTGTCCTATTAAAACCCCATCGGCTGCATAGATATAAGTGACAGGAGGCTTACCTGTGCGTAGTTGCTGTACTGTAGGCAGATCCTTCACCACAAACAGGTAAAACCCCCCTGAGGCAACAGCCACCAGGAATAGTATCACTGCCAAAAAACACTTTCTCATGCTTAGTTTATTATAATAACGAAAGGAGTCAGAATTATGTTATGTCTTATAGCTGCTGTAGAAGTAGAGATGGAAGAACTAATTGAGAGAGCAAGAATTTCAGAGCAGATGAGCCGAGGTGGAGCCCTATTCATAAAAGGAAAACTTGGCAAAAGAGAAGTCCTAATGGTGATCTCTGGTCCTGGCAAAACAAACTCTGCTTATGCAACAGCACTGGCAATTGAGGTCTTTGGCGTAGATAGGGTGATAAACTTCGGCATAGGAGGTGCCTTCCCCGGCTCTGGTCTGAGCATTCTTGATATTGCAGTTGCCACTTCAGAGTGTTATGCAGACGAAGGGGTGACAACAGAAAGAGGCTTTATGGATCTAAAATTCATTAACCTACCTCTGTTGAGAGATGAAAGAAGAGAGTATTTCAATCTTTTTGATGTGAGCAAGACACTGACAGAAAAGATACTCCATATCCTCACCTCCTTATCGATCAATTTCAGAACAGGCCCCTTCATAACGGTCTCTACTGTAACAGGAACACGCCACAGGGCAAATGCTCTAAGAAGGAGATACAGACCTATATGTGAAAACATGGAAGGCGTAGCAGTGGCCCATGTCTGCAGAAAATACAGCGTTGAGTTTGCCGAATTAAGGGGAATCAGCAACTATGTAGGCAAAAGACAGAAACGTCTCTGGAAAACTAAAGAGGCAGCCCAGAGGATACAACAATGTATGATAGAGATAGCAGAGAAGCTCTAAGACAAACAATAGCCGATTATATGGAGAAGGGCTTCTTAGAAAACATTATTGACATGTTTAGATATGATCCCTCTCTTTATAGTATAATCGGAGACTTAATAAGGGATACCAGAATCCGTGTAAGGATAGGCACTACAGCCCTTATGGAAGAGCTTGCTGAATCCGATGCTGAAGGAGTAAAAAGTGCCTTGGAATCTCTGCTGCCTTTGCTAAAGGACAAAAATCCCACCACCCGAGGGGACGCTGCTTATTTGATCTCACTTATTATAGGGAAGGATGCTATCTCCTATCTGAAGCCTCTTCTGAACGACTCTGTGCAGGAGGTTTCTCTACTTGTAAGAGAAATTATTAATGAACTTAACAGCGATGGAAAGAAAGAACCTTCTTAAGGTTCTGTAAACTTTTCTATGATCCGTCCCTCATACTCTGGAAAATCAGAAAGATTAAAGGGCCTTTTCCGCATAATGTTAAACTGTAGTATCTTAAAGTTCAACTCTCTCAGTCTTCTCAGTCTTTCTTTGTTATCATCAAGGGTCTCAATCAGGTCTTTAAGAGTTATAATTTCCTTTTTCAGTTCCATCTCTGGAGGAAGACATCCAGCATTCTTCAGCACTCTGTAGGCTGCTCTTAGGTCTTCTGGCACCCAGGAGTCATCCTCAAGCTTCAGGGGCTTGCCCTTACCAGGCAGGTCATCAAAATCACCCCTCTCCATTGCCTCAATAATCCTCTGTTCTGCGATTTTCCTGAATATCTCCATCTTCGGTCCTCGATATTGACTCACCCGGGATCCTGTAAAACTCTGAAGCCCAGGCCCCCAGGTCAATCAACTTACATCTCTCTGAACAGAAGGGTCTGTATGGATTCTCTTCCCATGTGGTTAGATCCTTACATATGGGACATCTTATCTTCATAACCCTTGTAGGCAGGCCGAATATTATTACCTCATTTTAACATATTCCACCCCCACCCATCAAAACCATAAGGGGTCATATATTTAATTACTCCCAACTAAATAAAAAATTCTCCACTCATATCCTTTCAACTCTATATGAATCCCCTCTGTTTGGAGCTTAAGTCCTGTTATAACTGTCTCTGCTTCCTGCCAAAGTTCTTTCAGAAAAAACTGCCTCTGCTCATTTAATCCTTTTAGGTAAACTCTTCCAGAAGACGGATGTGGTGAAAAATTGACAACCACAACAATCATCTCATCCTCTATTGACCAAACATAGGAAATAATATCCGAATCAGAAGGAACCTCAAGAAGCTCCCATCTGCCTGAGAAAAAGACTCTAACACTGGTCAACTCAAGCAGTCTCTTGTAAAAGGAGAACATCTCCTGGTCAGGCTCTTCTCTTTTGGCCCGTCTGAGCTGAAGAGGCACCTTTGTCTTTCTTCCTTCAAGCTGTCCATGGTGATAGAGCTTCATCCCTGGAAGGGTTGAAAACAGAATGGCAGAGGCCATTAGCCTGTCTTTCGGGAACACAGAGGCTGCCCGTTCCTCATCATGATTCTCAATAAACCTCAGAAGTCTCTCCTGATAGCTCACATCTGCTTTAAGATACATGATTAGATCAGTACAAGAAGCGTATCTTAGCCGGTCATAGAGTCCTTTGTCATAGACATAATCAAAGCCCATTTGCTGAAGTCTTCGCTCTGTGTCCCAGTATGCCTCTGCAATGAGGATAAGCTCTGGCACAGAGGCACGAACCACTGTCCAGAATTCCTCTTTCTGCTCTTCATAGACATTATTCTCCTTTGCCCATCCCCATACATTCTGGAATATATCGTTAAGAACAAGCATCGCCATATCACACCTTACACCATCACAATATGTGGATATCTTCTTCAACTCCTCAACAAGTGCTCTCCTCATATGGGGATTAAAGTGGTTTAACTGGAGGGTATCTGTCCATGGAGGAAAGTATGGATCCCGTCCTCTGGCAAAATACCATCTATTTTCGTCTTTCTCAATAACCGTATAATTTGATGGATTTCTTATATACTCTCTCTCATCTACAAGAATGTAGAATTCTGGATTTTGACTCACCCAAGGGAAATCAGGACCAGTATGATTTGGAACAAAGTCAAGAACAAGGCCCATATTCCTTTCATGAAGCCTCTCCCTCAGTCTTTTAAGGTCATCCCATGTACCAACTAATGGATCTGGCTCGTAGCTGGCTATGGAATAAGGAGAGCCTATGAGGTCATCCTCTGTCCAGCCTGGCAAGGTAGCATCAAGTATAGGACGGAAGGCATCAAAATCTCTGCTCTGACGAAATATCTCAAATCCCCTTCGACTCCTCTTCCATACTCCCATGAACCATATGTAATCAAATCCGGTTTTTCTGAACCGATCCAGTTCCTCATCAGGCACATCTGCCAGACTGAAGGACTCTCCATAATTCTCAGACAACTCTGAAAGCCAGAGCACTGTATTTATCTCTAAGAGTCTTCTATGTCCTTTCATCTGTATCCTTAGAGTCTTCCATATATAAGTGTCATTCTTCTAAGCCTTTTTGCAAGTACACTGGTAAGCTCCTTTTTAAGGACCCTCCATCTCCAGTTACCATCCCTGCTTGATGGAAGATTCATCCGAGCCTCTTCTGGAAGCCCCAGCAAATCCTGCATCGGAATTATCGCAATACGAGCAACAGAGGCCATGGCGAGTCGTATCATCTCCCAGTGGACATTCCTTTCTGAGACTCTTCTACCTATATACTCTGAAAGCCTCCGTTTCATATCTCTCGTCGCCTCTCTCCTGAACCATCCCACCACAGTATTAGTATCATGCGTGCCTGTATAGACTACAAAATTCTCTTTATAGTTATGGGGAAGATAGGGATGTTGTGGATTGTCTTCATTGAAGGCAAAAAGAAGCACCTTCATCCCAGGGAAACCAAAGTAGTCCATTATTTCCCTTACATCAGGTGTAATAAATCCAAGATCTTCAGCAATAATAGGAAGCCTTCCAAATATCTGGAGGAGCCTTGAGAAAAAATCCTTTGCAGGTGCTTCTACCCATCTGCCAGACAGTGCACTCTCTGCTGTTGCCTCCACCTCCCAGTAGGCCACAAATCCCCTAAAGTGGTCTATCCTTAGCACATCAAAGAGCCTGAGGTTATGCTCAAGGCGTTTAATCCACCAGTCATAATTCCTCTCTTTTAGCACCTCCCATTTATAAAGGGGATTACCCCATAGTTGACCATTGGCACTGAAATAATCTGGAGGTACTCCAGCCATATGAGTCATCTCTCTCTTCTCATTTAGTTTGAATATCTCATGATGGGCCCATACATCAGCACTATCATAGCTCACATATACAGGCATATCACCAAAGACCTTAACACCTCTTTCATTACAAAACTTCTTGAGCAGAATCCACTGCCTGAAGGTGAGAAACTGAGAAACCTTTTCCTTCAACACCTTCTCTCTTAATCTTTCTTTCCATCTATTTATTGCTTCTGGCTCGCGATAGCGTATATCTTCAGGCCATCTACTCCAGACCTTCCCCATAAAGCGTTCCTTTAAGGCCTTAAAAAGGGCATAGTCCTCAAGCCAGTAGCTATTGTCAGCCTGAAATCTCTTAAATTCATCATCTTTCTCAATCCATGGCCCACACCTCTGAAAGACGATGGTGAGCAACCTCTCTTTAAATTTATATACTTCTGAATAATCAATGTATCTTTTAGGAGAAAACACATGTTTTTCTATATCTGCATCTTTAAGAAATCCCTCCTTTACAAGAAATTCTGGACTGAGAAAGAGCGGATTCATAGCAAAAGCAGAGTAGCTATTGTATGGAGAGTTTCCTGAATCTGCAGTGGCGGGATTCAGGGGGAGGATCTGCCAGAGCCTTTGGCCAGCTTGATTCAGGAAATCAACAAACCGGTATGCTTCTGGACCAAAATCTCCTATCCCAAACCTCGAGGGCAGAGATGTAACATGTAGCAGAATACCACTGCTTCTGTTCACAGGGGCCTCCCTTACAAATCTATTTTTGAATTATATAATGATTTTTCATCTCTTTACAAAAAATAAACTTTGTGATAGAATTAATTTACTGCTTGAACACAGCCTTCTTAACATATAACAAATTGAAAGGAAACTGAATCCTTGAAGAAGCGGTAGCTTGCTTTTTTACATTCTCCATTCACAATATATCAAAATATCTTAAAACACTCAGGTTACTTTCACAACATCCTGAGATATCTCAGAGAGAACTATCCAAAGGGCTTGGTATCAGCCTGGAAAAAGCAAACTATCTATTTAAAAGCCTTATAAACAAAGGTTTTGTAAAAGACACAGAGATTTAAAAATTCAAGAAATAGGATAGCCTTTAGATATATACTTACAGCTGCGGGCATAAAGAAGACAGAACTGACACAACAAGTTTCTGAAAGAAAAGATGCAGGAAGCATGAAAAAATAAGGCTTGAGATAGAGAAGTTAAAAAAGGATCTAAAGAAGTATAATAAATAGTCCTTAATTAATACACAAAATCTTGATGAAAGGAGTTAGAAAGTGTCTGAGAAGAACAACAATGTTGTCTGGCATAATCCTCATGTAACAAGAAGAGATCGTGAAAGGCTGAATGGACACCGCAGTGTCTGTGTCTGGTTCACGGGACTTCCAAGCTCTGGGAAATCAACAATTGGTCATGCCCTTGAGAGGCGTCTGTATGAACTGGGATGCCGAACCTTTGTGTTCGATGGAGATAATGTGAGACATGGCCTCTGTTCAGACCTCGGTTTCAGCCGACAAGACCGGGCAGAGAATATCCGTCGTATAGGCGAGATGATCAAGTTATTTCTCGAGGCAGGAGTCATAGCTATCACAGCCTTTGTATCTCCCTTCAAGGAAGACAGAGAGAAAGTAAAGAGGCTTGTGGGAGGGGAAAACTTCATAGAGGTCTACTGCAGATGCCCTGTTGAGGTATGTGAGAAAAGGGACAAAAAGGGTCATTATCAGAAAGCGCGTAGAGGAGAAATAAAGGAGTTTACAGGGATTTCATCTCCCTATGAGGAACCAGAAAATCCGGATATAATACTGGACACAAAGGAACTGTCTGTAGAAGAGAGTGTCAACAGAATAATGGACATTTTATTTAAAAGAGAAATACTTAAAATAGTCCATGAATGAAAAAGTATTCCGCACTTATTTTTTCCTTGACAATAACCAATTAATATGCTAAATATATATCATCAGTCTTCTAAAAGAGGAGGGATATTAAAAATTTCTGTTTCATCACAAACCAAAAGCATCCAGAAGGTTTTTGTTGACTTCCGGCCAGATCAAATTACATATGTAATTATTGAGCCTGTCAACAAATTTAAAAAATGGAAAAAAAAGATCATAAAAGATATAAATCCATAAAGGGAAAGACAACCAAACGTCGTATTAAAACGCTCTGGCGTAGATATTGGGCCTTTATTATTGCAATTGTCGCAGGGTTGATTGTGGGCAAATTCATTCTACCCCGACTCTTTTGAATAAAAACTCTGATAAACACAATTAGACACAATAAAAAACCTTAACAAATCCATCTATGTTATAATTTTTTTATCATGATAGATACTCTTCGAATATACGAAGAACTATAAGGATGAGATCACTCCTTCCGCTGCTAAGAAAATTGCAGAGGCGATAGGGAGAGTGGATAGTGAACTTTTAACACCGTACAAAGGAGGCAAAGATACCGTGGCAGAGCTTACTGAAGCCGAACGAAGAACTGAGCAGAGACTAACAAGGCTTGAAGCTGTAGTAGAAGAACTCGCTGAGGCCCAGAAGGGTGAGAGTAAGACCCAACTAAAGAAGACTAATATAGATGCATTTATAAGATTCATTAAGAAAGCAGAGAGTGTTCTGGAAGGCGAGAAGATGCTGATTGCAGTGACCTATCAAGCTTCTCTTCTTGCAAGAAAGTATGCAGAACAGAAAGGTATTAAGCTGTATTTCTCATATGAATTGCCCCTTTAATCTCCAAGAACACAACTATTCTATTTATGAATCTACTTAGCCTTATAAAAGCAAGAAAGGCCTTTATTGGAATTATTGGCCTTGGCTATGTGGGCCTGCCACTTGTATTTGAATTCTGCAGGGCAGGGTTTCGCGTAGTAGGATTTGATATTGATGAAGAGAAGGTTAAGCTATTAAGAGAGGGGAAAAGTTATATAAAACACATTGATTCTGCACTCATAACTCAGTATTCAAAACTCTTTGAACCTACTTCAGATTTCTCAAGACTCCGCGATATGGACTGTATTATCCTGTGTGTGCCTACCCCACTTAATAAATACCGCGAGCCTGATATGACCTATGTGGTGAATACTACAAAGACAGTTGCCCAGTATCTGAGAAGAGGCCAGCTCATCGTGCTTGAGTCTACCACATACCCTGGCACCACAGAAGAAGAAATGAAACCCATTCTTGAGGAGACAGGACTGAAGGCCGGTGAGGACTTCTATCTTGCCTACTCTCCTGAAAGAGAGGACCCTAATAATAAAGACTTTCCAACCCATGCTATCCCAAAGGTGGTAGGGGGCTATTCAGACAGATGTCTTGAAGTTGCTAAGGCCCTTTATGAGCAGATTGTTGTAGAGACCGTGCCTGTATCCTCACCAAAGGTGGCAGAGGCGACAAAATTACTTGAGAATATTTATCGTGCTGTAAACATTGCTCTTGTGAATGAGTTAAAGATACTCTTTGACAGGATGGGTATAGATATATGGGAGGTAATAGAGGCTGCAAAGACAAAACCCTTTGGCTTTCAGGTATTCTATCCAGGCCCTGGGCTTGGTGGTCACTGTATTCCCATAGATCCCTTCTATCTCACCTGGAAGGCCAAGGAGTATGAGTTTAATACCAGATTTATAGAACTGGCTGGTGAGATTAATACTTATATGCCCTATTATGTAGTGGAAAAGACAATACATGTGCTGAATAAATTTAAAAAGACACTCAATGGTGCTAAAGTACTTGTCCTTGGAGTCGCCTACAAGAGGGATGTGGATGACCAGAGAGAGTCTCCTGCTCTGAAGATCATCCAACTCTTGAAGAACCATGGTGCTGAGGTGATGTACAACGACCCCTATGTACCTGTATGCAGAGGCCATCGCCACTATCCCGATATAGATATGACTTCAGTTGAGCTAACTGAGGATGTATTAAAAGAGTCAGACCTGGTTCTGCTCGTTACTGATCATTCAGTGTATGATTATTCTTTTATTGAGAAACATGCAAAATGTATTGTTGATACCAGGAATGCCTTCTCAAGGCATGGTATAAACAGCAAGAAGATCTTTAAGGCATAAATTCTTTTTAACAATAAGTACCCAATGCTAAATAAATGATATAATAGCAAAAATAGTAAATTCTTTTATCCTAAATAAACATAATGAAAGAATTTTATAAAAACCAAAGGATTCTTGTAACAGGCGCTACAGGTACAGTAGGGCGGGAGATTGTTAGATTACTCCATGAGTGTGAACCAGAAGAACTACGGCTCATGGACAACAACGAATCAGAGGTCTTCTTTTTAATGGAAGAGTACTCCAGCAGCACTAATGTCCACTGTTTTCTTGGAGATGTAAGAGATTTTGAAAAAATAAAGAAACTTGCTGAGGGTGTGGATATAATAATCCATGCAGCAGCTTTCAAACATGTTATTCTTTCAGAATACAATCCCTTTGATGTAGTCCAGACAAATATCATTGGCGTGGAGAACATCATCAGGGCAGCCACTGCATGCAATGTAAAATATGTCCTTTTCACCAGCAGTGACAAGGCAGTGAACCCTACTAATGTAATGGGAGCTTCCAAGCTCATGGGGGAAAAACTTATAACAGCAGCAAATGCACTTAGAAATAATCGCACTACAGTATTCAGCAGTACAAGATTCGGCAATGTCATAGGCTCCAGAGGCTCGGTTGTCCCTGTGTTTATGAAACAGATTAAGAAGGGAGGCCCTGTAACAGTTACTGACATGAGGATGACCCGCTTCATTATGACAATAAAAGAGGCCGCCTATCTGGTGCTGAAATCCCTCACAATAGCAAAGGGTGGTGAGGTCTTTGTAACAAAGATGCCTGTTGTAAGGATTCCTGATCTTGCTGAGGTGATGATAGAGATTCTTGCTCCCAGATACGGGTATGAGCCCTCTGATATCAAAATCATAGAAGTGGGTGCAAAGCCTGGAGAAAAACTCTATGAAGAACTTATGAGTGAAGAGGAGAAGAGCCGTTCTATAGAATTGGAAGACATGTTTGTAATAACTCCTGCCTTCAAGGCTATATACAGTAGTATAAATTATGAGTATCCAGACACGGTGTCTCATTCTGTAAGCAAAACCTATATCTCTGCTAATGAGCCACCGATGAGTAAAGAACAACTAAAGAGATACCTGCTTGAAAACAAGGTATTAAACGAGATGGAGGAGTCAGATGAAGGTCTTGGTTCTTGGCGCTGATGGCTATCTCGGATGGCCTACCTGTATGTACTTCTCCCAGAGAGGGCATGAGGTTGTGGGCATTGACAACTATTTCAGACGTCTTGCTGCGGTGGAGCTGGACTGTGAACCTCTGATACCCACCCCAAACCTCCTGCAAAGGGCAAGAATATGGGAATCAGTCTCTGGCAAGCTGGTTCATGTGCATATTGGAGATGTGACAGACTACAGCTTTCTCTCCTCTGTCTTCAGAGACTTTAGGCCCGATGTAGTGGTCCATTATGCAGAGCAGCCCTCTGCACCCTATTCAATGATAGACAGAGAAAAGGCAGCCTTTACTGTAAAGAATAATTTAATAAGCACCTTAAACATCGTGTATGCAGTGAAGGAGTATGCTCCGGATTGCCATATTATAAAACTCGGCACTATGGGAGAGTATGGAACTCCCAATATTGATATAGAAGAGGGATGGATAGAGATAGAGCATAAGGGCCGAAGGGACAGATTTCTCTTTCCCCGTCAGGCAAGCTCACTGTATCACACCACCAAGATTCAGGATACAGACATGCTCTGGTTTTATGTCAGAACCTGGGGCATAAGGGTTACAGACCTGATGCAGGGACCGGTATATGGAATATCCACAGAGGAGGCAGACCTTGACCCCCGCCTGATGCCCAACTTCCATTATGATGAGATATTCGGCACAGTGCTGAACCGTTTTATAGTACAGGCAGTGGCAGGTTATCCACTGACTGTTTACGGAAAGGGTGGACAAACAAGGGGGTATCTCAACATTATAGATACCCTCCAGTGTGTGTACCTGGCGGCAAAGAATCCACCCAAGGAAGGGGAGTTGAGAATCTTTAATCAGATTACTGAGACATTCTCTGTCAATGAACTGGCAGAAAGGGTCAAGAATGTTGGAGCCAAATTAGGTTATAAGGTAAGTATAAAACACATTGAGAATCCCCGTAAGGAGGCAGAAGAACATTATTATAATCCTAAGTACACCGGTCTGATAGAGCTGGGATTAAAACCACATTTCCTCACAGAGGATGTTCTCGTGAGAATGTTTGAAGTGGTAGAGAAATACAAGGATAATATCCAGCCTAACAGGTTTTTTAGAGGAATTAAATGGAAATAACTCCATATTAAGGGCAGCAAAAGCCCTCTGTGATGGTAAAGGATTAGAAAGAACAGTTAAAAAGATTCTGGAGATTCTTCAGTGAAAATCTTAATAACCGGTGGGTGCGGCTTTGTAGGGGTCAACCTGACAAGATATCTTTTGAAGAAGGTTCAGGGCTGTAAAATTACCATTGTTGACAATTTCTCAATTGGCAGAAGGGAATATCTTGAAGAAGCCCTTAAAGGCTTTGCAGAAGATAGGGTAGAAATAATCAAAGGAGATATAAGGAACCGGGCTCTCTGTGAAGACATATCTAAGGGGATTGATAGCATAGTACATCTTGCAGCCCAGGCAGGGGTAATACCTTCCATTGAAGACCCCTTTTATGACTGTGAGGTGAATGTAATAGGAACGCTGAACCTGCTTCATGCTGCCGTAAAAAACGGGGTTGAGAGATTTATATTTGCTTCCTCCAACGCACCCCTGGGTGAACAGTCCCCTCCAGTAAGTGAAGGGAAAACTCCCAAGCCTCTCTCACCCTATGGGGCAAGTAAACTGGCCTGTGAGGCTTACTGTTCTGCTTTTTATGGCTCTTATGGGCTTAAAACAATCGCTTTCAGATTCTCCAATGCCTATGGGCCTTATAGTTTACACAAAAATAGTGTGATTGCAAAGTTTATCAAGGACGGTATCTTAAAGGGCAGACTAACCATTTATGGTGACGGCACTCAGACCCGTGACTTTATTTATGTTGATGACCTATGCCATGCTATTTACCTGAGTCTTACCCTTCCAGCCTCCTCTTCTGAATACTGGGGCGAGGTCTTTCATCTTGGCACGGGAAAAGAAACAAGAATAATTGACCTTGCAGTTATGGTAAAAGGACTTTTTGATAAAAAGATTGAGATAGTCTTTGAACCTGAAAGAAAGGGAGAGATAAAGAGAAACTACTCAGATATCTCAAAGGCTGAATCTATGCTCGGTTTTAAGCCAAGAATCAAACTTGAAGAGGGGGTAAAAAAGGTCTATGAGTGGTTTACTTCATTGAAGTATGAGAGAATCAAAAATGCCACAGTTCTTTCAGGGAGTGAATGAGAATTTTTTAAGATATTGCTTAAATTGTTTCAATAAAGGAGAGATATATAAATATCTTCGTAAAGATACCAAAAAAATACAGCAATATGTAAAGGTTCCAATAGACAATAAATTTATGCTGGAGTCTCTTGTAGTAGAACTCTACAGGGAAGGAGCGCTTACTCTCAGGCAGGCATCTGAACTACTTGATGCTGATCTATCTGAAATCTTTGATTCAATGAGAAAGACGTATATAAACTATGGGGAAGAAGAGCTGGCAGAAGATATAGAATATGTCCATAGTAAATGACGCCGATGTAATCATTCACCTTGCCAATCTTAAAAGTCTTGACCTTCTTAAACAACTATACGGAGAAGTATCTATCCCTGATATGTAAGGAATGAGATTTTAAATAGAGCCATTAAGGGCTGTCCACCTCCTGTATTTTGGTAGTTTATCAATTTACACAGTTCGGTGGACAGCCCCATTTCTGTATTTTTCTCAAGTGTTTTTTTAAGTTGAGGAGACCGGATCATCAACCCTGCAGGATGCGTGGAAAAGTGATAGCCTGGTTTTTCTATCTCCTATTGCCCCTTGCCTATCGCCCATTACCTATCGCCTATTACCCATTGCCCCTTGCCTGCAATTATAATGAACTTATAAAATTTATAAAATTTAAGTTCAAGACTTGTTATCAAGTCCATTTCTATGAATGAGAAGGTATTTCGCGAATACGATATAAGAGGCGTCATCGGAAAGGATATAGACAGAGACTTTGCCTTCTCCTTAGGCAGGGCTTTTAGTCTCTACATCAAGAAGAGAGTCTCTGGCAAAGTATCCTTGAGTGTAGGCAGAGATGTTCGTCTCAGTTCTGAGTATCTCTTTGAAAGCCTGACTGAAGGGATTATCAGTACAGGCACCAATGTCTATGATATAGGAGTATGTCCTACGCCTCTACAGTATTTCTCCCTTTTCACACTTGACGTGGATGGGGGAGTGATGATAACAGGGAGTCATAATCCACCTGAGTATAATGGCTTTAAACTGAGCATAGGAAAAGATACAATACATGGGAAAATGATTCAGGAAATAAAAGAAATTATGCAAAAAGACAAAACTCATTTCTCGAGCAGAAAAGGGACTGTTAAAACTGCAGACATTGTCTCTTCTTACTCTAATTATATGCTAAAAAAATTTTCCTATTTAGCAGACAGCAAATACAGAAAGATAAAAATTGTGGTAGATGCTGGAAATGGAACTGCCGGACTTGTTGTGCCCAAGCTACTTGAGGCTATTGGTTGTGATGTATATTGTCTGTATTGTGAACCTGATGGTAGATTTCCCAATCATCATCCTGATCCCACAATCATCGAAAACATTCAGGACCTCATAGCCAAGACCACCTCATCAGGTGCTCAGATTGGAGTTGGTTACGACGGTGATGCAGACCGGATCGGGGTTATTGACCAGAGCGGTAACATAGTATGGGGAGACCATCTCATGATTATCCTTGCAAGAGACCTATTAAAGAGGAATCCTGGAGCCAAAATAATTGGTGATGTTAAGTGTTCTCAGTTCATGTTTGATGAGATAAAACGGAATGGCGGTATTCCTGTTATGTGGAAAACAGGCCATTCCCTTATAAAAGACAAAATGCGAAAAGAAGGTGCCCTCCTGGCGGGTGAATTCAGTGGTCATATCTTTATTGCAGATGGATACTTCGGGTTTGATGATGCTATATATACCACTCTTCGGATTGTGGAGATAATGAAGACTACAGGTATGGATATAAGGGAACTCTTGAAAGATATACCCCCGATGTGTTATACACCAGAGATAAGGGTAGACTGTCCTGAGGAAAAAAAGAAGCTGGTGGTGGAAAAGGTGGTGAATAAATTTAAGATATATAAATTAAACAACGATGCTCCCTTTTTGATTAAAGATATATATAATATTGATGGAGTAAGAGTCGTTTTTGAAAAGGGATGGGCACTTTTAAGGGCAAGCAATACCCAGCCTGTGGTGGTAATTAGGGCAGAAGCAGAAGATGAGAAGAGTCTGATCCAGTATAAAGAGTTTATAGAAAGAGAATTCAAAAAGGCAATGGAGACATTATGAAAGCAATAATCCTTGCAGGAGGGAGTGGAACAAGGCTCTGGCCTCTTTCAAGAAAGAACTATCCAAAGCAATTCTTAAAACTAAATGGTGATTCCTCTCTTCTACAACAGACTGTAGAAAGACTACTAAAGGTAGTGTCCCAGGATGATCTGCTGGTGATCACCAATGAAGAACACAGATTCTTTGTAAAATCTGACCTAAAATCACTACTCTTAGACACTGAACATATAATTCTTGAGCCTCTGAGCAAAAATACAGCACCAGCCATCGCTCTTGGAGTCAAGTATTGCATTGAAAAGTTTGGTTGTGATGAGAGAGAAGTGATTTTTATATCTCCCTCAGATCATCTAATAAGACCTGTAGATAAATTTATCGAAAGCATCAAAGCCTCAGAACAATTAGCAAAAGAAGGTTTTATTGTAACCTTTGGTATAAAGCCCACAAGAGCTGAGACAGGATATGGCTATATAAAAATAAATCCTCAAAATCCTGTAAACAGCACTCAGAATGTTTTTAAGACTATAGAATTCACTGAGAAACCTGATCCAGACAGGGCAAAAGAATATATAAAAGATGGTGGTTATTATTGGAACTCTGGGATGTTCATTTTTAGCATAGGTACTATAATTGATGAATTTAACAGATATACTCCTGAGATAGCAAAAAAGCTTGAGAAGAGTTTTGATGAAATGATATCAGATTTTAATCAAATGCCCGAGGTTTCAATTGATTATGCTATCATGGAAAAGTCTGAGAGGGTTGTCACTATGCCTCTTGACATCTACTGGAACGATATAGGTTCATGGGACTCAATATATGAAGTCTTAGATAAAGACAGTGAAGGAAATGTAAAGAAGGGCAATATTATTACAATAGACACCAAAGAGACTCTTATAATCGGCAGCAAAAGGCTGATATCCACAATCGGTTTAGAAGACTGTCTCATAATCGAGACAGATGATGCTATACTCATTGCAAAAAGGGGAGAAGCTCAGAAGGTCAGGGAGATTGTCAGCTTCCTTAAAAAGGATGGGAAAAAAGAGGTTTCAGAACATGTAACCACATATCGTCCCTGGGGTTACTATACAGTTCTTGAAGAAGGTCCCAGATATAAGATCAAAAGAATTGTTGTCAATCCTGGTGAGAAACTGAGTCTACAGAGGCACTATCACAGGTCTGAGCATTGGATTGTAATTAAAGGAACTGCAAAAGTTACTATTGGAGATAAAGAAGTCTTTATCCATGAAAATGAGTCTGCCTATGTGCCCAAGTCAACCCTTCACAGGCTTGAGAATCCAGGCAAGATTCCTCTCGAGATAATAGAGGTCCAGAATGGTGAATATGTGCAAGAGGATGATATAGAACGCTTTGAAGACCGCTATGGAAGGAATTTAAATTCATGGAAAAGTTAACGCTATTAACACAACCAACGCAATAAATTCGCCTCTCTTGATAACAAATAGCCAACATGATAAAAATACTATGTTTTAAAGTTGAATAGACTGGATCACCAACCCTGCAGGATGCATGGGAGGGCGGTAGTTTGTTTTTTCTCATCACCTATAGCCTATTGCCCCTTGCCTATCGCCCATTACCTATCGCCTATTACCCATTGCCCCTTGCCTGCAATTAGATAAACTTATAAAATTCAAGATTCAAGACCTGACCCCATAGCATCACTCAATAAACTCTATAAACTACACAAATATGCTATAATTGAACAAGAACTCAAGGAGGTTTGTCCTATGGGAACCATAACAATAGATTCTGATGAACTCAAAAACTTGATAAAAGAAACATTCATTGATGTTTTAACATCAAGAAGAGACTTAATAGAAGATGCTGTTTTAGAGGCAATCGAGGATATTGGTCTGGGTAGAGCAATAGAAGAAGGCCGCACCGGTGAATATATAGACAATAAAGATTTTATTGAGAAACTAAATAAAAAAATCAAAACTTTGAAGTGAAATTCCATATTGAAAAATCCTTTGATAAAGATTTAGACAAGATAAGAGACAAAAATATTCTTCTGAAATTAAAGGAGCTTATTGTTTCTATAGAAAAGGCTAAAAATATTAATGAAATACCCCATCTAAAGAAACTCCGAGGTTATGATTCTTTTTACAGAATAAGAATCGGAGATTATCGGGTAGGCATTGAATTAATTTCAGACGATGAGATAGTCCTTGTATGATTCTTGCATAGGAAAGACATTTATAAACACTTTCCTAAAAAATAAACCCAACAAACGAAATCACCGAAATAAACTAAATAACAGACGAGACAAACGCAAAATGGAAATAACCCGCTTTGAGGGCTTTTAAAAGACAATAGGCTATAGGCGAGAGGCAATAGGTGTGAGGCGAGAGGCTATGGGCGATAGGTAAGGGGTATAGGGAAAGCAACAGAGGATGGGCAGGAAAGGCTCTCTTGCTGAATTAAGAACCCAAATACAGATTGCTTATGAAATAAGCTATTTAGAATAGCAACTGTATGAAAGCATAGAAACAAAATGTGAAGAATTAGGCAAGATGATAGGAAAACTGATCAAGTGTAGGCAAGAGGCAATGTAACCTATTGCCCCTTGCCCCTCGCCTCTTGCCTGTTATTTAATAACCCCAATGACCCCAACAAACTCAAATAACCCAACTAACGGAATGAACGCAATAAACCCGATAAACTCAATAAACTCCACAAACCCACCTCTTGACAACAAACAACCAACATGATAAAAATAAATAGTTTAATTTCTGTATTTTCTCTCAAGTGTTTTTTAAGGTTGAGGAGACTGGATATCAACCCGGCAGGATGCGTGGGAGGGCGGTAGCCTGTGTTTTTTCTCATCGCCTATAGCCTATTGCCCCTTGCCTATTACCCATTACCTATCGCCTATTTACCCATTGCCCCTTGCCTGCAATTAGATAAACTTATAAAATTCAAGATTCAAGACCTGACCCCATAGCAGTGGCTAAACAAACGAGAGCAACGACACAAACCAGACAAACCAGATTTGTTATAATAAGGAAAAAGTTAAAGGAGGAGGTTAAATTTTCCAAATGGGTAAAAAAGCTACTTTTACGTCAGAATACTTAGACAATGGTTATCTTTCTATTCCTAAAGAGATAGTAAATATATTATCTCTAAGAAAAGGCAAAAAGGTTCGTATTGTGATAGAAACATTCAAGTTTAACAAAATAGATTTTCTTGCTCTTTTTGGTATATGGAAGAATAAAAGTGAAGAAGAAATTAATATTTATAAGGAAATAGTAAAAGAAAGAGACAAATTTGGTCGGGGTGAAATTAAACTTTGATTTATTGTCTTGATACGGATATTCTTATTGAATATTTTCGGGGAAATGAAACTGTAAAGAAAAGAATAGAAAATCTTGACGAAGATGATATAATTGGCATTACGTGGCTTAGTATATACGAGTTTTTTAAAGGTATATTTATTAGTGGAAGACTTGATGAAGAGAAATTTTTGCATACTCTAATAGAAACAACAATGATTATGGAAGAAACATTTGAATCAGCAAAAATTGGAGGAGAGATATATGCTGACTTAAAAAGAAAAGGCAACCTTATTAATGATGCAGACATATTGATAGCAAGTATTGTGAAAAGTCACAACGCTGTTCTTGTAACTAATAATGAAGCTCATTTTAAAAGAATAAGAGGTCTCAAGATAGAGAACTGGTTAAAGGAATAAAATAATGTCCATTGCCTATTTCCTATAATTCAAATAACACAATCAACCTAATGAACGTAAATAACGCAATAAACTCAATAAACGCCCTAACGCTATAAACGCAATTAACGCAACACACGTAACAAACGCCATAAACGCAATAAACGCGATAAACGAAATAAATGAAAATAACCCACTTTGAAGACCTTTAAAAGGCAATAGGTGATAGGCAAGAGGCGATAGCCCCTTGCCTGTAATTAAATGAACTTAATAAGTGCAGATAAAATTCAAGATTCAAGACCCTGTCTCCATGTCTAAAACTTGTCAACATGGTATATGATGCACATTAATGTGTTATAATTGTAGAAAAAGGAGGTTTTATGAGGTTTAAGGTGGTAATAACCTATGACCCTGAATATAAGGGATATGTGGTAGATGTCCCGGAACTTGTGGGATGTATGAGTCAGGGTAAAACTATAGACGAAGCATTAGCTAATATTAAAGATGCCATTAAAGGGTGGTTAGAGGTAGAGAGAAGACATGGCAGATTAGAAGATATTGAAGAAAGAGAAGTTTTTCTTGGTGAGGTAACAGTTTAAGAAGTGGGAAAGTTATCTAATATTTCCGGTAAAGAAGCAGTGAAGATCTTTCAGAAATTTGGTTATATTCTTGATCATCAAACTGGCAGTCACATGATCCTTTACCACAAAACACGACCTACTCTATCCATTCCTAATCATAAAGAATTAGCACCAGGATTATTACGAGGATTGATAAGGAAAAGTGGACTTACAGTTGATGAATTTTTAAAGGCTAAGTAACTAATTTTAATAACTAAATTAACAAAATCAACGAGACAATAAGACAAACCTGCCATCTTGACAACAAACAACCAACATGCTATATATAGTTTAGTTCTTAAACTCTTGTTCCCAGGTGTATTTAAAGTTGAGGAGACTGAATTTCTGTACCTGCTCTGATGCATGGGAGGGCGGTAGCCTGTTTTTTCTCATCACCTATAGCCTATTGCCCCTTGCCTATTACCCATTACCTATCGCCTATTTACCCATTGCCCCTTGCCTGCAATTAGATAAACTTATAAAATTCAAGATTCAAGACCTGACCCCATAGCAGTGGCTAGATAAATGGAACAAGTGGTATAATTAAAACATAAGAGAAGGATTAGGAGGGCAGGTCATGCTATTTGAATACATACAGAAGGCCCTGGAAAGGGCAGAATATAAAAAATTGGATGATGGGACCTGGTTTGCAGAAATCCCTGGGTTTGAAGGAGTGTGGGCTAATGCTATATCTGTAGAAGAATGCAGAAGGGAACTAATGGAGGTTCTTGAAGAATGGTTGATCTTAAAAATAAGAGATAGGGATCCTATTCCTGAACTGGAAGGTATTAGCTTGGATATAAAGGAAGTATCTGCTGCATAGATGCCATCTCATATCTCACGAAGAGAACTTATCAGAAAATTCAGGTCTCTCGGTTATGAAGGTCCATTTTCAGGAAAAAAACATCAGTTTATGATAAAAGGAACCAAAAAGATACGTATCCCTAATCCTCATGGAAGCAAAGATATCCATGTAAGCCTGCTCAAAGAGATTTTGCGACAGGCAGGGATAAGCGAGGAAGAGTGAAAGAAGGCATAACCTCGTATCCAATTATCATATCGTAATTAACACCATAATTCCAATTAACCCAATAACTGAATTAACTCAATGAACCTGAATAACGCAAATAAAATTCAAGATTCAAGAATTGTTGACTCTGTAGAGATTGATGGTATAATTATTGATTATACAAAGGACCGTAGAATTGTGGCTATTGAAATTCTTGATGCTGGAAAAAGAACTGTTAAAGATCCTTTAAGTAAGATACGGAGGTAATAAAGTGGGTATATCTGTTAATTTACCAGAGATGAATATAAAAGAAGACGAAGTAAAATTATTGCTTGCAATAAAACTTCTTGAAGACAGTATAGGTCTCTTTGGGAAAGGCTGCTGAAATAGCAGGTTATACTGAAAAAACTTTTGTAGAGGTTCTTATGCATAGAGGAATACCGCAACTGTTATTTAGTCAAAAAGGTTAAAAATCCATTAGTTAGACTGCTCGTCAGTGATTTGAATTTAGGTAAAGGAGAATCAGAAGTTATAGCATTAGCAAGCGAGACTGGTATAAAGCCAATAATAGTTATGGTAAAATAAAAAATAATATGAAATTCAGTGAACTTGTTAGACTTCTGGAGCAAAATGGATTTAGGATAGTAAAGGAGAAAGGTTCAATAAGATATTATGGTAAACCTGGATGGGACAAATTGGTTCGGGTTGATTATCATGGTTCAAAAGAGGTTCCAAAAGGCACTTGTCATGCTATATTAAAAGCAGCAGGTATAAAAAGGAGGTCAACATGATAGAGTTAGAATACTCATTAATTATTGAAGCTACAGAAGAACCTGACTATTTTGGCTTTTATTCTCCGGATTTAGAGGGGTTTTCAGGAATAGGACATTCTATAGAAGATTGTATCTACAAAGCAAAGTGGGGAATGAAGGAACATGTGCAGTTGTTGAAAGAACAAGGATTACCTGTGCCCCCGCCAAATCCAAATCCCAAAATAATCATTCAAAACGAAGAGAAATTAGTAGTTGCTTAAAAATAAAAATTTAGATACATAACAACCCTTTCCTGCGGACGGCGATTGTGCCGCCGCAAAAATCGGCGATGATTTAAAGGCTCGGGAAATTGCTCAAAAATAGGACTAAAAGTTACTGGGACTATTGGGGTTTTACTTAGAGCAGAAAGGTTAGGTTTGATAAACAATAAGGCAACTACTGAAACTTAAGTTTATATTTAACCTGTTCACCCCAAAATGGAAATAACCCGCTTTGAGGGCCTTTAAAAGGCAATAGCCCCTTGCCCCTCGCCTGTTATTTAATAAACCCAATCAACCCAATAAACGCAAATACGCCATAAACTCAATAAACGCATTAACACTGAACTATTTAATTATGCTAAAATAACAAAAAAGGAGGTACATTATGTCATCAAAAGTATTATCAAGCAAGAAAATAAAGGAAATAAAGGAAAATATAGATAAACTTCCCTTGGAAGAAAAATTGGATATTTTGAGACGACTGGAAGATGAACTATTTGCCTTAAGGTTTAAAGCCTTGTTAGATGAAATTCGAGCCACTCCCAGGAGATACCCGCTAACCCTGGAGGAGATTACTGAGGAGGTAGAATTGGTCCGAAAACAACGATATGAAGGTGGTAATTGATACTAATATCTGGATAAGCTACCTGCTTGGTAATAAGCTACCTGCTTGGTAACCTGCTGAATGAAATAGATGAACTGATTCTTTCTAAGAAACTGAAAATTATTGTATCAGAAGAAATGCTGAAAGAACTCAGTGAAGTACTGCAAAGACCAAAATTCAAATCTATTTTTACCTATGAAAGAATTAAGGAACTTTTCGCCCTTCTGGAAAATTATGCCATAATCGTACACCCAGAAAAGCGATTAGAAGTTTGCAGAGACCCGAAAGACAATTTCCTATTAGAAGCAGCAGTTGCTGGAGGTGCTGAATATATTATCACCGGAGACAGTGATCTTTTAATCCTTGATCCATTTAATAATATCAGAATTCTAAACCCTAAAGATTTTAAAAAGTTGATATTAAAACAAACGCCATGAACGCCTTCAACCTTTCTTGCCAACAAACCCGAATAACGCAAACAAACCCAATAAACGCTATTAACACAACCAACGCTCTAACCCAACAAACACACCTCTTGACAACAAAAAGACAACATGATAAAAATAAACAATTCAATTTCTGTATTTTCTCTCAAGTGTTTTTTAAGGTTGAAGAGACTGGATCACCAACCCGGCAGGATGCGTAGGAGGGCGGTAGTCTGTGTCTTTTCTCATCGCCTATAGCCTATTGCCCCTTGCCTATCGCCCATTACCTATCGCCTATTTACCCATTGCCCCTTGCCTGCAATTAGATAAACTTATAAAATTCAAGATTCAAGACCTGACCCTATAGCATCAACTATCAAAGCAATTTACCCTTGTTGTTATTTGAAGAATTGGTATAGAATTAAATAAAGGACGGTTTATAAGGGAGGACATAAATGATCAACTCTTCAAATTTAGAAACAGATGTAAAGGATATCAAGCAGCATCTCATTGAAATTTCTAAGATGATAGAGGAGTTGCTTTATGAAAGAGAGATTGTCTCAATGATGAAGCTTTCAGAAAAATCCTTAAAGGATCTTTTTGAGGGTGAAGAGGATATTTACACATTAGAGGATCTCAAGGTCAGATACAGATGAAAGGGAAAATAGTTCTTGTACCATTTCCATTCACTGACCTTACAGCCTCAAAATTAAGACCGGCGTTGGTTATTTATGAGTCTGATAGGGATGTAGTTATATCTTTCATATCATCAAAAGTTCCACCTAAGCCGTCTAAGGTTGAAGTCTTGGTAAACAAAGATCGTAGCGGATTCAATAAAACAGGATTAAAAGTTGACTCTGTTATTAAGCTTGACAAGGTTGCTACTATACTTAAGGATCTTGTAGTGGGTGAACTTGGAGAGATTGACGAAGAATTAAAACAGGAGATAAATCGGAAACTAAAAAAGATAATGCATTTATAACCCTGTTTTTTAACTAAACCTTGAACGCCGAACATGGAACCTTTCTTGCTCTTTTATCAACGCAACAAACCCGAATAACCCCAATCAACCCAATAAACGCCATAAACGCAACAAACCCAATAAACGCTATTAACGCAACCAACGCTCTAACCCAACAAACACACCTCTTGACAACAAAAAGACAACATGATAAAAATAAACAATTCAATTTCTGTATTTTCTCTCAAGTGTTTTTTAGGGTTGAGGAGACTGGATATCAACCCTGCAGGATGCGTAGGAGGGCGGTAGTCTGTGTTTTTTCTCATCGCCTATAGCCTATTGCCCCTTGCCTATCGCCCATTACCTATCGCCTATTTACCCATTGTCCCTTGCCTGCAATTAGATAAACTTATAAAATTCAAGATTCAAGACCTGACCCCATAGCATATGATTTTAAATTCGATAAACAATAAACAACACTGTATGTTATATAATAAACAATCAAAGGGATCTCCTTTCTATACAACATTACAGTATCTGGAGGCATACAATGGGTAGCATCACAATTAAAAAGAGTGATGATATTATAAAGATAAGAAAAAAAATGCAGAAAAATCTTAAAAGTGTAAAAGCGTTTAATGCCTATAAGTATATCGGCAAATTAAGATTAAAAGAGGACCCGTTAGCTTACCAGAAGCGAGTTAGAAAAGAGTGGAATGAATATAATAATTGATACAAATATTGCACTTTATCTACTTGGAGGTGATTCCAGTATTGCAGAAGTATTGGAAGGCCAAATAGTACATGTATCATTTGTTACCGAGTTGGAACTGTTGGGTTATCCTGGGCTCAACAAGAGAGAAGAGAAACTGATATACGATTTTCTTGAGGATTGTGTAATTATTGATGTAAATAAACGTATTAAGGATTATACTATAGAGTTTCTCAAAAAGTATAAACTGAAAATTCCAGATGGAATTATTGCAGGAACTTCAGCCTATCTTGGTATACCCCTTCTCAGTTCAGACAAAGATTTTCTTGTTGTAAAAGAGATTGACTTTATTGCTTATGAACGGAGTTGAATCAGGATGCCCAGCCCAACCCAATTAACTATAAACCAGAAAAACACAATGAACTCGATAAACTCGTTTCTCGCTTTTCTCGGATTCAACCTTTCTCGCTCTTTTATAAACGAAATAAACGAAAACTAACCCAACAAATCCAAAATGGAAATAAACAAGGAACTACTTGAAATACTGGCATGTCCTAAATGCAAAGGTGATATAAGAGTGGATGAGGAGAGGAATGGGCTTGTCTGTGGCAGTTGCAAACTACTTTATCCTGTTAAGGATGGCATACCTGTAATGCTTATTGAAGAGGCAGAACCTCTAAATTCCTAACAAACTCAATAGACATAATTAACCGAAAAAATGCAATAAACTCAATAAACCCAACAAACCCACCTCTTGATAACAAAAAGACAACATGATAAAAATAATATAGTTCAATTTCTGTATTTTCTCTCAAGTGTTTTTTAAAGTTGAGGAGACTGGATCATCAACCTTGCAGGATGCGAGGGAGGGCGGTAGCCTGTGTTTTTTCTCATCACCTATAGCCTATTGCCCCTTGCCTATCGCCCATTACCTATCACCTATTACCCATTGCCCCTTGCCTGCAATTAGATAAACTTATAAAATTCAAGATTCAAGACCTGACCCCATAGCATGATATTCCTGCCACGGGTCTGAGATTCTTTACAGTTTATGGTCCCTGGGGAAGGCCAGACATGGCATTGTTTCTATTTACAAGAAACATTCTTGATGGCAGACCAATAGATGTCTTTAACTATGGCAAAATGAAAAGAGACTTCACATACATAGACGATATAATTGAAGGTGTCATTAGGGTGATTAATAAGATCCCTGAACCCCATCCTGAATGGACTGGCGCCAGTCCAGACCCCTCTTCCAGTTGCGCTCCCTATAGGCTGTATAACATAGGAAACAACAACCCTGTAGAGTTAATGAGATTCATAGAGGTGCTTGAAGAATGTTTAGGAAAGAAGGCAAAAAAGAATTTTCTTCCCCTTCAGCCCGGAGACATACCAGCCACCTATGCAGACATTGATGACCTGATGGATGCTGTAGGTTTTAACCCCCAGACTTCTATTGAGGAAGGAATAGAGAAGTTTGTAAGGTGGTATAAAGAATATTATCAAACCTAAAAAACCAAACAAACCAAACTATGGTATAATGTTAAGAAGGAGGTATTTACCATGCCTGTTATATCTCCAAAACTCGGAGAGCTTTTAATAAAGACAACAAAGGCCAGTGATATTGATTATGCCTTTGAGAAGGTATTCAGGGAATATATTGATTTAAAGTTGAAAGATCTTTACGCGAAGATAAAAGAGTTTGAGAATAAATGGAACATGAACTTTAACGAGTTTAAAGATAAATTTGAAAAAGGGAAATTGCCAGAAGATTCTTATTCATTTGAAGTAGAACAGGATTTCTGGGAGTGGGAAGAATTTGAAACTTTAAAGAATCACTATGAATCATTAAAAAAAGAATGGACATAAACCAGTTCCTTCTTGCACTGCTGCATGAACTATCAAATCTTGATTTTGTAGAAAAAGTTGACTTACATACAGAAGTTTTTATTCTTAAAGGTAGAATCTTTCTGCAGAAAGGTAGATTTCTACAGGTCTATTATAACGAGCTTACCGGAACAACAGCATTTGCATTAATTGAACAGGGAAAGAGAATTTGGGGAATTGATTATGACAAAATGAGAGGATGGCATTTGCATTCCCTTGACAATCCGGATTTACACAAGAATATAGATTCTGTAACTATTAAACAAATAATAACTTCGCTATCTGAAGCATGGAATCTTCTTGATTAATCTTACAAATAAACCAGACAAGTCAGAAAAGTGTCTTTCAGCAGTTTGTACAGGAGATGCTGATGGATTGCAGAATCTCCATACTTTCCCTTAGACCGTTTCAATTTAGACTTTGACGATGCTTATCAATATGTGGCTGCAGAGAAATACAATCTATTCTTAATAAGTTTTGATTCTGATTTTGACCGAACAAAAAGAGGAAGAAAAGAACTTAAAGATATATTAATCAATAAAACCCGATAAACGCTTTTAACCCAACAAATCCAAAATGGAAATAAACAAGGAACTACTTGAAATACTGGCATGTCCTAAATGCAAAGGTGATATAAGAGTGGATGAGGAGAGAAATGGGCTTGTCTGCGGCAGTTGCAAACTACTTTATCCCATTAAGGATGGCATATCTATAATGCTCACTGAAGAGGCAGAACCTCTGAATTCCTGACAAACTCACTAAACATAAATGAAGATTAACATTGTAGACCATGCAAATGATAAAGTAGTTGTAATTACTGTAAAGGTATTTTATGG
>Ga0209426_1000357_pt1 | contig 54233 bp, 62 predicted proteins | sample Deesub1362B_J571_FD_187697 | JGI IMG/M metagenome (GOLD analysis project Ga0209426, IMG submission 187697) | Deep oceanic, basalt-hosted subsurface ecosystem from Juan de Fuca Ridge flank, Pacific Ocean, CORK Borehole 1362B_J2.571 (SPAdes)... ... | reverse complement strand
TGATGACTTCAGTGACGAACAGCTTGACAGGAATGTTGAGCTTGGAGAGTATGCAAAGGGAATAATAAAGGACGAGATTGATGGCAAGGTAGAGCTGATTATCTGGCTGGATATTGAGAAGCTTGTTGGAAATATCTGATATGGCGAATATACCACGCCAATGTGATGCAATCCTTGAGGCTGTCAGTTTTTCCGCCAAGTTGCTCATAGAAACCACCTGGGAAGAGAGTATACAGAGAATCATTGAATATATAGGAAAGGTTACAGGTGTGAGTCGGGTTTATATCTCTGAAAAACACAGAGCTAACGATGGTACCCTTCTGACAAGTCGGCGGTACGAGTGGGTAATGAAGGGCATCACTCCGCAGATAGATAATCCTGAACTTCAAAATTTCCCCTTAACTGAAGATTTTGCGAGATGGTTAGAGCTTTTGAATAGAGGTGAAGTAGTTTACGGACATATCAGAGAGTTTCCAGAAGTTGAGCAGAAGGTTTTATCGAGTCAGGACATCAAGTCTATATTGATAGTTCCAATCTCTGTCAATCACAGCTGGTGGGGAATTATTGGTTTTGATGAATGTTTGAATGAGCGGGAATGGTCTCTTACAGAGATAAATGCACTCAAGGCAGTAGCAGGAATTTTAGGTTCAGCCATCCAAAGAGGATTAACAGAAAAGAAACTGGAAGAAAATGAGAAAAAATATCGAACAACATTTGAGTATACGGGGACTGCAATGACTGTTGTTGAAGAAGATACTACTATTTCTCTCGTAAATGAAGAATTTGAGAGGCTTTCAGGCTACTCCAAGGTGGAAATAGAGGGAAAGATGAGCTGGACGCAATTTGTCCACCCTGACGACCTTGAAAGAATGAAAAATTACCATTATGCAAGGAGAAGGAGTGAAGATGTTCCAAAAAAGTATGAGTTCAGATTTATAGATAGGCTTGGGAATACTAAAAACATATTTATCACTATTGATATTATACCCGGAACAAAGAAGAGCGTGGCATCTCTTATCGACATTACATTTATTAAAAAAATAAACAATCTTCTAAAAGCCGTATCAGAGATCAATGAAGTCGTAGCAAGGGAGAAAAAACCTGAAACGGTTCTTAAAACAGTCTGTAGAGAACTCGGATTAATATACGATGCTGCATTCGTGTCTCTTAAAAAAGGCGAGAAATTAATTCCAGTGGAATCAGAGGGTATTGACATTGACTTTATTAACAAAATTATCGAATACTGTCCTGCTATCCAGAAAGCTGCCAAAGGGGATACTGTAAGTATAAACAACGAAAGTGTATCATGTGGAAAATGTAAAATTCAGCCTCGCAAGTTTGTTTTATCGTTACCGCTCAACATCCATGACCAAAACTATGGAGTACTGGCATTTCATTCATACTCAAGGTTCAGTGAGGATGAGGTACTACTGCTTGAAAGAATTGCTAAAAATATTGCCTTTGCTTTAAGTGCATATGAAGTCGAAGAACGTGAAAGATTAACAATCGAACAGCTTGTAACAAATCTTGTACAGTTTGATAAGACGTCGGATCGATTGAGAAATCCTCTGGCTGTTATAATGGGCTCTCTCGAACTAACAAACGAGATCGGAGAAAAAAGAGTTATTGAAATTATCAATGAGCAGGTAAAAAGAATTAGAAGGGAGCTTGATAGGATGAGAAGAGAGGAAATAAAGACTTATCATATGATTAAGAATCGTATCAGTCCAGAAAAAGCAAAAGAATGACAGGAAGCTACTAAATTAGCAGGTCATAACAGGGCAAATGGCTTTGAACTTTCTCCATAAGCCGCCGGCGGGATTTGAACCCGCGACCTGGTGATTTTCCGCATGCGATACGAATCACCCGCTCTGCCATCTAAGCCACGGCGGCTTATCGATTTATAGAGATACTGTTTGTTTGAATTTAAAACTTTGGTCAATTTTATCATGTAACCGACACCAAGTTTTAAATATATAAGTCAATAAATGAGTTTTAATGGCAGATTTTACGGCAAGCGAAGCTGCTGAAATCCTGGTAGCATTAAGGATTAGGCTAATAAAGATTATAGCAATAGTTGCGGTGGTGTGGGCAATTTTCTTTGTGCTTTTTGCTGACCCGATAATAACCCAGATTATCGAGGATTTACTGCCCAAGGGTGCGGAGATTATCTACACACGACCTCTTGAAGGGATGATTCTCAAGCTGAAGATATCTTTAATCTTCGGATTTGCCGCAGCACTACCATACACAATAATCCTCGCTTACAGAGCGTTAAAGGACAGAACAGGCATCCTCGACAATGTGGATGTGAAGAAGGGCACTGCTTTCAGGTATGCGATTACTTCTGTGATATTGTTCAGTTCCGGTATAGTTTACGGATATTACATTCTCAGGTTTTTCCTCCAGTATCTCTACCAGATGGCTGCCAGCCAGGGAGTTCTCGCATATTACTCAATTGCAGAGTTCATCAATTTTGCTGTTTTAATGCTCACTATTTTTGGAATAATCTTTCAGATGCCTCTCATTATGACCTTCCTTGTTGGTAATGGACTCGTTGAGTATGGTACTCTCAAGTATTACAGAAGACACCTCTATGTCGGTTTTTTTGTTCTCGGTGCTACAATAACACCACCTGATGTTTTTACACAGGCAATAATTGCGTTCCCGATGATTATATTCTTTGAAGTAAGCCTTATCGTAATCAGAATCATTCATCGGAGTAAGATTTCAAAATCCTATTGATTTTTATCCCATCATAGATTTTCAGAATCTGTTTTTTAGCTTCGGTTAGATGAAGACATTGAACAGGATATAAGCCATTGTGAGCATGAGCAGTGAATGCTTTATTCCCGAAGAAAGACTCCCTTCACCCATTACTCCGGCAACGAGACCTGCAAAAATCCCCTGAAATACCGCTGCGTGCATGAAGATGTTGTTGTAAGTCTCAGTATCAATGGTCTGGAGCATAGATATGCTTGCACCGCTTTCTGCTGCTTCCTGAGCGCTCTCTGCAAGAGTTGAGAGAAAAGTGGTGGAGATTATATAAACTATACCAATGAACACAAAGAATGCAATGTAGATTATTATTACGTACATAAACATGTTTGATAGTCGCTCTCTTCTCAACAATTCAGCGTTGCTCGTGTCTTTCGCAGAAATCATCAGAACTTCCGTCACATTACCGGTTGATTTCAGTGCCTCGTTAAGGAGTGTTATCGTCCTTGATAGTTCAAAAACTCTCAATCGGTTTGCAAATCTTATCAGGGCATTATTCAGACTTATTCCCCAGTCAAGGTCAGATTTTATTTTTATTATCTCCTTCTTCAGAGGGGTTGTGTCAGTCCTTGCTATCATGGTTATAGCTCTATAGATGGACATGCCGCTCTCGTTTGCAGAGGCTAATTTACTGAGGAAAATTGGAGTTAACCTGAGTGTACGGTTAATTTTCTTTTTACCTGCCTCATGGAAGATAACAAATGGTGCAAAGACAATAAAGAATGATATAAAAAGGTAGTCGTCTATCATGAAAATCCATCTCATTGTATCCATGGAAGGAACGTATGGATTCCTGATCAGACCATACACAAAGAAACCTATACCCAGGGGAATTGAGAGAACAAAGACGTAAAATGGATTCCTCTTAATCGGTTTAAGCGGATTGTAAATTGTTTTTCTCCTTCCCCAGCTTTTTATTTTTCCCTCAATAAACTTTGAGTGTTCGTTTTCCGGTCTTCTTCCTTTCTCTGATACCTTAAGCTCAGGTGGTTTACCGGTTCCAGTTGGAGCAAGCAATTTAATGATCATTGCAAAGAAGAATGAACCAATGGGTATGACACCGTAAATAACCGCATAGAGCGACGTTCCGCTTCCCTGACCCATAACAATCATGACCGTCTGGATAATTATCAGAAACAGGGGACCTGCGACAAAAGCTGTGATGTAACTTTCCGCCATCAACCCGAGAAACTCAAGAAAATTCTTCTGATCCTGTCTTGATCTCTCAAGATAGAATTCACCCCGGTTCTCGAAGTACTTGGTGATATCCCCTCCACTATCGATAATAGTGATAAGACCATGCAGAAATTCCTTGAAGTTCTCAGAAGGGCTCAATTCAACTGCATCAGACAGGGCTGTTCTGAGGTCTTTACCAAGCAAATCCATGTCCCTTATAATTCTTGCAGCCTCTTTTGAGACTTCACTGTAAACTTCGGGGTAACCTGCGAGGGATTTGAATATCTGAATTAAATCCATCCCTCCAAGGCTCAGCGAATACATGTATGTAATTGCATGAGGTAAAGCCTTGTCTATCTTGCTTTTTCTGTCACTTATAACTGTTGAAGGATACAGTATAAACATAAAATGGCCAATAAAGTACAGAATTAAAGTTATCACCGCACATATTGCCCCACCAATAAAAAAGTGCCGATAGCTCATCCAGAAACTGTAAAACGGCTCAGGAAAACTTATCGGAAATAATGTTTTGGGTAGTCCAACAAAATAAATCACCATAACAGAAAGAAACAGTCCGATAATCGCCCCGGATATGGCAAAAACTAAGGAGACCATTCTCGCAGTTGCAATGTACATCTCAGGTGGCATTGAAATCATTGCCTGCATCAGAGATTTCTCAAGTTCGTAATATTTTGACGCATTTTTTCGTATACTCTCCCCAAAAATTTTATATCCAAAATAAGAAAAAATATTGGCTTCTTTAATCATCTGACCACCTGCTCCGTAATATTCATTCTTTCAAGAATCTTCTGCGGGTCGACCTGATACGTGTGAATAATGTTTGTGACACTTTTAGCGTCTTTAATATCGTTCTTGACCATGAACTCTATTATCCTCTTCCTCTGCTTCAGTTCATTCTTGAGGTCAGCAGCCCTCCAGCCTCTTGAAGTCTTAATGTCCTCAAGTGCTTTTGAGTTTCCGATATTGACGTGGTTGTCTCGAACACTATCCCAGTTAAAGACTGTTGAAGTTCTTATCATCTTCGAATACGGGTCGAGACCAATAATCTCCGCAATCTCAATGTTTCTCCTGACCTTCTTCTTTCCAATGTAGGTCTGTGACTGGATGCTTATAATATCAAGTGCTTCAATCATCGGTCGAGGAACGTTAATCGGAGGGTTCTCAAGCCTGTGTATAACTCCGTTCACAGTATCAGCATGAAGAGTTGAGTAGGTTGTATGTCCCGTTGACATTGCCTGAAATAGTGTGAGTGCTTCCTTACCTCTCACTTCACCAACTATTATGTACTCCGGGCGCTGTCTGAGGGCTGCTTTCAGCAGGTCATACATCTCGACTGTCCTTCCTCCATTGGAGAATGTTGATCTTGTTACACCCGGTATCCAGTTTTTGTGAGGTAATGTGAGCTCTCTTGTGTCCTCAATTGTCACAATTTTTGATTTGCGAGGGATGAAAAGAGCAATAGCGTTTGTAGAGGTTGTTTTACCGCTTGCAGTTCCTCCAGCAAAGATAAGACTTTTCTTGTTCTCTATACAAAGCCACAGATATGCCATCTGCTCTGCCGAAAATGTGCCCCACGCAACAAGATCAATCGGAGTTACGGGCTCTTCTTTAAATTTTCTGATCGTGAATGTTGAGCCATGGTCTGTGACCTCCTTACCAAGAGTCATCTGAATTCTGCTGCCGTCTGGCATTGTAGCATCAATCATCGGCTCTGCAATTGAGATGTGTTTTCCACACTGTTGAGCCAATGAAATAATAAAAGAATCAAGCTCTTCCGGTTCGCCAAACACAACGTTAGTTTCAACATTATGGTAATCTTTGTGGTATATAAAGAGTGGAAGCTCGTATCCATTGCAGGAAATGTCCTCCAGCTTTTTATCCTTCATCAGCGGAGTGATTCTTTCCTGAAATATGTAATCACGAATTATGTAGTAAAGAATCTTGTAATAGGATTTAATATCAAGAGGTAGTTTAATATCCCTTATCAGAAAGTCGATACTTTCTTTAAGTACTTCTTCTTTGATTGTCCCCTCTGATATCTCTCTTTCCTCAAGAATGTCTTTCACCAAATCCTTTAAAACAACGAAAACCTCGTATTCATAATCCTCAAGTGCTGGTTCAACAACAACATACCTGTAATCGTTTTCATCTTCATTATAAATAATATAGATTTTGTTATAGTGTTCATAGAGCCAGTATTCCTCGACCACTTCCCAGCCTTCAGGAGGGGTATACTCTACAAGCGAACCGTGTACAGAAGGATTGTATGGTTCAAAAATTGGTTTGCCTTTAACACCGAATCTGGACTTTCTTGATGTCCTTCCTCTGAATATTCTGTTTATCCTCCTCGCTTTCTCAATTGTCTCCAGAGCCTCTTTCTCCACTTCTGAAAGTATCTCTTTTTCAACTTCCCTCTTTTGTTCCAATTTCAGAAGTGTCCGAGGCGTTGTTATTTTTTTATCTTTCAAGATAGTGCTGCTGTGTTTCACTTCATCCGACTTCACAATCTCGCTTATGTTCTCAGTAACTTCTGCTGCTTTCCTGACAAATTCTTCAGGCTTCTTTTCTTCTTTTTTATTCTGTAACGGTTGAGGTTTTATTTTTCCTAATTCAGGATTCTCAGAAGTCTGTGTATTTTTTTTCCTGTAAATTTTTTCCTTAACGTTCAGCATTCTTTTAAAATTCTGATTAAATCCTAATAAACTTTTTCATTACTATCATCATATGATGAGATTTTGCTTTCTGAGGTTGGAATTGAGTTACTTACCTTAGATAAATTATTAAACAGTAAAGATTATCCAAGTGGCATCCTTCAGGAAGCTCGACATAAAGTCCTGTGCGGGGGTGACGAGTGCAACGCTCTCGTTGCATCAGAAAGGCAGTACTCAGGTACTACCTTAACAAGATGAAAAAAGGTCATAAATCCTGTGCGGGGGTTGCCGAGTCAGGAAAAGGCGCAGGGCTTAAGTCCCCGTAAGAAACCCTGTCCTGAAGGGGTCCGAGGGTTCAAATCCCTCCCCCCGCATGAATTTACCAGTAAATCTTTATATGGTGAATAGAATAAAATCATCTTAACAGTAATAGCAGCATGGGTTGAAGCTAATATAACCCTGAGAATAGCAGAATCAATAATGGAACAGTAATAAAATTGTAGAAAACTATTTAATCAGTCAAAGAGGCGTGAAAACCATGAAAACGGTAAGAATATTGCTAATCACTCTCACGCTACTTGCAATCATCCCGTTATCTTCAGCAAAAGTAACAATAGATGTCCAGCATACTCCGTCCACAATTCTGCCCGGGGATGTGGTAGAATACACTCTTACCCTGAAAAACGAGGGGACTCAGGACGTTAGAGTAAGCAGTTTGAATCTTGTTTCTGATGGGGTGAAGGTTAATCCCAAATCCATTTCAAATATCGGAACAATCGCAAAACAATCAAGTGTTGACATTCCTTTCACAGTCGAGGCTATAAAAAAAGGGACTTTCTCAATAGATGTGCATATCTACACAGAGAATGAGTCTCTAAAACGTCTTATTCTTGTTAATGTTGAAGATAAGCTTCCTGATTTAATCTTGACCTCATCTCTGAACCTGAACGAGGTGAACGAACTTGGATTTTACCTGACAAATCCTTTAGGAAGTATGAGCAGTGTTTCAGTTGAGGCTCTTTTCGACGCTGAACCGAGGCTTGTTTATCTTGGCGATTTAACCTCCTCAGGCAGCGGGAAATTCAAGTATATTCCTGAGAAGGAAGAGGCAGTATCTTTCAAGATTTCGTTTTATAATGGAATAAACTATCATGAGTTTGTTAAAACAATAACTCCCGAGTACAGGCAGAGTAAGGGACTTGTTATCAATGCTTCTGTACCTTACACGACCGTGCCTGTTTTTGATGTAATTCCTCTTGATGTTACAGTATCAAATCTGAGAAACGACACAATTTATTCCATACAAATCTCAGCTTCAATGGAATCCAGCGAAGAGATAAAAATAAAAGAGATTGCATATCTTAACAGACTTGAAACATCAAAGGTATCCTTTCAGTTTTCTCCAGCAAAAACCGGAAAAAATACGATAAATGTAGATATAGCTTATGAAGATGACCTGAATAATAAGTACTCAGGAAGGAAAAAAGTTGATATTTTTGTTCTTGACGAAAAAGCGATTTCTGTTACAAATATCGATACTGAAAGGAGTTTTGAGGGGATAACAATATCCGGTGATATAAGTAACAGTGGGAGAAGTACGGTATACAATGTCCTGCTGGCAATGCAGCTTGGAGATAAGATAAAAACATTTTATCTTGGCTCTATTGACTCTTCAGACTTCGATAGTTTTGAATTCGAATTTTCAAATGTGAATGAAAGCAAAGCTGCCTTAATTGTTTCATGGAATAACGAACTCGGAGAGAAAGTAGAATTCACAAAAGAAGTAGAAATTTCTGAAGAACTCACCACAAAGCCACCAGAAACAGGCAATCTTGTATTGATTGGGGCAGTTATTGCAGTTGCAATTGTTGTTCTTGTGGCATTCATCTGGATGAAATCAGGGAAATAATGGCATGAATGTCATTGAGCTCGAAAACGTAAAAAAAATTTATCAAATTGGTGAAGTTGAGGTTAAAGCTCTGAATGGTGTTTCCGCAAGTGTTGAAGATGGTGAATTTGTCTCTATAATGGGCCCCTCAGGAAGCGGTAAATCAACATTTCTGAACATGATAGGGTGTCTGGACAAGCCCACAAGCGGTAAAGTTATCATAAACGGGGTAGATACATCTGTGCTGTCCGACAGAGACCTAACGAAATTGAGAAGGGATACAATCGGATTCATATTTCAGACATACAACCTGATTCCAACTCTAACTGCTTTCGAGAACGTTGAACTCCCTATGATTTTCATGGGTGCATCCAAATCTGAAAGAGAGAAAGCCAGAGAAATTCTTTCCCTTGTTGGACTGGAGAAGGAGATTAACAGAAAACCAAATGAGTTGAGCGGTGGACAGCAGCAAAGAGTTGCGATAGCAAGGGCACTTGCCAACAACCCGTCAATTCTTCTGTGTGATGAGCCTACAGGAAACCTTGACACAAAGAGTGGGAAGGCTGTTATGGATATAATAGAGAGGCTGAATAAAGAGGAGAGAATTACGGTTGTTCTTGTAACCCATGATCCCGCAATCTCCAAATATGCTGACAGAGTAATCAGAATGATTGACGGAAAAATTGAGGGTGGTTCGAATGTATCTTGAGCTTGCAAAACGTAATCTGCTCAGGACTAAAGTTAGAAGTTCTCTTGCTGTTATTGGAATTATTATCGGTGTGATGGCAATTGCTTCAATCGGAATATTCGGGGAGAGTCTGAAAGCCTCTGTTCTCCAGAATTTCGAAGATGTTGCCAATGAATTGCTAATAACGCCTGCATTCAGTCAGGGTTATTCTGAGATTGAGAAAAACGTTGTTGACAAAATCGAGAAAATTCCCTCCATTAAAACATTCATACCACTCAAGAACACCCGCGATTTTGTTGAACATAAGTCCAAAAAAAATTATGGTTTGATTTACGGAATTGATGAGGAATCCTTAGAGGAGTTATTTGTGGCAGAGAAAGGCTCTATAAAGTTGAGGGGGAGCTGTGTTGTTGGAAGCGGTATTGCTGATATGTTCGATTTGAGAGCAGGTAGCAAAATTAGCGTTGCCGGTTGGGAATTTCGTGTGTCAGCTATTTTGAAGGAGGAAGGTGCAAGATTTGATTTAAACCCCAACAATATTATTTTTCTCTCTCAGAACGATTTTGATAAGCTGTTTGATGAAGGTTACTCGATGATTATAGTTAAGGTTGAGAAACTGGATGATGTCGAGAAAATAAAAGAATATATAGATAAGAAAGTGAACTCAAGGGGGGAGAAAGTAACGGTTTTTGAGATGAAGATTATTCTTGAAAGAATAGATGAAGTTTTTGCTCAGATGACTCTATTTTTAATGGCGATAGCAGGGATCTCGTTGCTTGTTGCTGGCGTAAGCATTCTGAATATTATGTTAATGTCAACAATAGAGAGAACGAAGGAAATCGGAGTGATGAGAGCTATTGGCGCATACAGAGAAACAATTCTCAAAATTTTCATGCTTGAGGCTTTAATTCTCGGGATAATTGGAAGCGCTACCGGAGGAATTTTGAGTCTTGCAGGCGGCTTTGGAATTGATATGCTGGTGTTGGGTTCAGCAGAACACCTCTTCACTCCCTCAACAGCAACACATATCATAGAGGGTATAACATTCGGAATACTGACAGCATTAACCAGCGGGTTGTATCCGGCATGGAAGGCAAGCAAGCTCGAGCCTATTGAAGCTTTACGTTATGAATGAGTAGAAATGCAGAATAAATCCTGAGTTCATGATTGTCACAAATTCTCCTCAAGACCTCTGATAATTATTTCTTCTATTTCTTCCGGTTTGAGTTTACCTGTTTTGAATGTCTTCCTTATTTCCGGGATCGTTTTATTTATCTTTTCTTTTTTCATAACTCAATTTCTACAACTTCAAATCTTCAAGGAAAACACCTTCCCCATCTTCAACATGACCGACTATTTTTCCTTCAACTTTCTTTTTCATATCTTCAGCCTCATCTTCTGGCAGAATAAGTGCCAGGCCCATGCCCATGTTGAAAGTTCTGTACATCTCATCCTCATCAACATTTCCAAGCTCCTGAATAAAACTGAAGATTTTTTGAGCTGGCAATGGTTCATCAATAACATATTTTACATTTTTGAGCCTTTGCAGGTTGAGTAACCCCCCTCCAGTTATATGGGCGATTCCATGAACTTCAAATTCTTTCAGAATGCTTAAAATCTCAATGTAAATTTTTGTTGGTACTAAGATTTCTTCGCCAATCGTTCTATTGCCAAACCTGTCAGTGTAGCTTAAACCAGCCTTTTCAATAACCTTTCTGACAAGTGTCAGTCCATTGCTGTGAATACCGCTGCTTGGAATTCCAAATATTATGTCACCGGGCTGTATTGCTTCACCGGTAATTATTCTGTCCTTTTCAACGTAACCTATTGCAGTTCCTGCTAAATCAAAGCCCTTAATCATGTCAGGCAGCGTTGCAGTTTCACCTCCAGCAAGAGTTATGTTCGCAATTCTGCAACCTTTTTCAAGTCCTGCAGCAATCTCCGCCATTATTCTTTCATCTGGCTTTTCTATAGCTATGTAATCGACCATGGCAACTGGCTCTGCACCTACAGCTATGATATCATTTACATTCATAGCAACACAGTCTATACCAATTGTGTCATACTTATCAATGACATCACAAATCATAATCTTCGAACCGACGCCATCAGTGGTGATGGCGATACCAAAATAACCGAAATCAAGAATGCTTGCATAATGCTGTGTGAGAATCGGTTTGCCTATTCCCTCTCTGATATACTTTATTTTCCCAGCCAGTGCTTTAATAGCTCTCTCTTCCTGCTCGATATTCACTCCCGATTTTGCATAACTGAATTTATCCCTGTTCAGATTCGTCTCTTGATGAGCTGGCTTCTCAGGTTGATTCATGAAAACAGGCTTCTCAAATCCTTTATTTAGTTTGTGTTATTTCTTTGAATTGCTGAGATGTTATTGAGACTCATAATTGTAGATTAAATCGATTTAAGAAATAATTTAAAACTTTTAGCAAAAGACTAATATTATCCAGTACTTAAATGAAACTGTGGCTGTGGACCTCATTCCTATTTATAAAAAAATGGACAGGAGAAAGTGGAGAATTCTCAACACCCTTTTCCGCTTTATGTGGAAATACGAATTTGTGCCAGTTGATTTGTTAGAGAAAGACCTGCAAATCAGATCCGAGAAAGTTGAACATCTTCTGAGGGAATTGAGCGATGAAAAAGTTGTCGTCAACAGAAGGAAAGGATATTTCGGAACATCATTTACTTTCACAGGGCTCTCCCTGTATTCTATCTGGAGGCTGGTCGAGAGGGGCGAGGTGAAGATGCTTGGAAAGCTTATGGGTGAAGGAAAGGAGAGCACGGTATATAACTGCTTGACAGGTTACGGTGAATCGGTCATCAAGTTCCATCGAGTTGGGCATCCTGCTTTCAAGAAGGTAAAAGAGAAGAGAGACTATGGCACATATCATTTTTCGGTTCTTGCCGTGAGGTCAGCAAAAAACGAATATAATGCCCTGAGACGATTATACGGATATGTGAATGTTCCACGACCTTTTGCGTGGGAAGGTAATGCAGTACTGATGGAGCTTATTGATGCGAATGAACTTTACAGGGTGAAACTTGAGAATCCTGAACATGTTCTTGACCTGATTCTTGACGAGGTCAGGGAGATGTACCGGGCTGGAGTTATTCACGGTGATCTGAGCCAGTTCAACATATTGATAAACGAAGAAGGAATATGGATAATAGACTTCCCGCAGTATGTAACCAGAGATTCGGAAATTTCAGAAGATTTTCTTTTAAGGGATTTGAATAATATGCTGAATTATTTCAGGAAAAACTACGGAATAGAGAAAGACATCAATCAGGTTCTGATGTTTGTTAAAAAGCAGTGATGAAAATAAGTTGTTCTATGGAAAGAGATATTAACATTGCTAATTAATAATTTTAAAAATGACATGCACCTTCGGGATTGACATTGTCAGAAGAGCACATGGAAATGTAAAATACGCTCTCTTCATTATTTACAAAGAGCAGGAAATTGAAAAAATAGTGTCCAAAGCAAAGTTATTTCGTCTTATCAGGCAGTATCGCCCATCCATCATTTCAATAGATAATATTTCGGAGCTCTTTTCATCAAAAGAGGAGTTAATACAGTTTTTGAAATATATTCCACCTGCTACAAGACTTGTCCAGATTGCGGGCAAGCAGAGTCTTCATTATCTCTCCAGACGTTATGGGCTGAAGATAGATATTAAAAATCCCATGGATGAGGCAAGAGCCTCAGCATATCTTGCGAGCTTTGGAGTTGGTGAAGAAGTCTCTGTGTTCGTCGATAAAACCAAAATTACCGTTTCGAGGAACAGGAGTGTGGGAAAGGGTGGCTGGAGACAGAATAAATACAGGAGAAAAATTCATGATGCGGTCAGAACTGTTTACAGAGAAATAAAGGAATTGCTCGATGATATAGGGATGGATTATACAGAAGAACTGCATCCCGGTTATGGGGGTTTATCAAAGGGAGTTCTCCTCATAAATTCTCCAAAAATTGACATTCCTGTGAACTCCTTCAAAACAAGGGATGTTCAGGTGAAGGTTGATGCGGTTGAAAAGGACAGGGTTGAGTATATTCCTCTTAGCAGAACAACAGTTCACACAATAACTGGAATCGACCCGGGCACCACAACAGCGGTTGCAGTCCTTGACCTGAGTGGCAATCTTTTAGGGGTGAGAAGCAAGAAGAACTGGAAATTCAGTGAAGTGGTGGACTACATTCTCTCTCATGGACAGCCGGTTGTTATTGCCACAGATAAAAGTAACACTCCCGAACTTGTCTCAAAACTGAGGGCAAGCTTTAATGCTGTCCTTTACACTCCAAAAGAGGACATGAGTATAGACAAAAAGCGAAGTCTTGTCTCGGACTTCAAGTTTTTAAATGACCACGAAAGGGATGCGACCGCTTCGGCAATTGAGGCATACAACTCGTATAAGAACAAATTATTGAACGTTGAGAAGAGAATTCCAGCTGGCATGGACATTGATGCAATCAAAACATGTGTTATAAGAGGTATATCTCTGAAAGAAGCTTTGAGCGACAAAAAAATTGAAACCTATAGAGAAAAGAAAGTTGTTATCGATAGAATATCGAGAGAGGAACTCATAAAGAAGGATAAATTAATAAAAGAACTGGAGGAAGAGACTAATATTTTGAAAAAAGAGATATTAGAGCTCAAGGACGAGATTGAGAAGCTGAAGGGAAAACTTGTCTCTCTCTCGAGAGAAGAACATGAAAAGATAAGAAAGGATTCATACATAAAAAATCTCGAATCAGAAGCTTTTGAATTGAAAAAAGAATTGAAAAAACGAGATAAATCGATTGAGGAATTGAATGAACGGATTCAGGTCTTGAAGAAGATGAAAATGCTCGAATTCCTTGGGTGGAAGAGTATCAAAATTTTGAAAAAATTCACAAGAGATGAGATTGATAGGCTTGAAAAAGAGGTTGGGATAGGAAAAGGCGACATTATTTATATTGCTGACTCAAGTGGGGCTGGAAAATCAAACGCAAATCATCTGTGTGATAAAGGTATAAGGGCGGTCATCACCGCAGGAGAGATGTCTCACCTTTCACTTGCGATTTTTGAAGAGAAGGGAGTGCCTGTCATCAATCCTGAAGAACTTGAAATAGAGGTGTCGGATGACATTGCTGTGATTAATTCAGAAAAATTTGAAGAGGTGTTTGAAGACAGAATAGCTCAGATTGAGAAGAGGAAGGTTGAAAATGTTGAAAAGCTTGTTCTCGACTATAAAAAGAGGAGAAAAGATGTTACCGAGCTCTGAAGTATGATACCTCCACTATCTCTCCTTCAGTTGACTCTAGAATTCCATCACTGTAAATGTTTTTAAGTCTGCCTACCCCTTTAGGACTCAACCTCAGCCTCACAACTGTCATCTCACTCTCTTCAATATACCTCTCAGAAGCAAAGACCATTGAATGAGATTGTGATTCTTTGCCATTCACTTCAGCGATTACACCCATAACCCCCTTATCGAGATCATAGTGCCTGCATGGAGTGAGAAAAACACAGCTTCCCACATCAATTCTCATTGCTGTCGAGACATTGTGAGTACTTCTCAATTCAACTGTCCTTATTGCCCTTCTGGCTATGTCTTCGATTACTTTCCTTGATATGCCTGTCAGAATATAGCACTTCATAAAATCACCCGAACATTGGGAATTCTTCCTTCGTAACAGGTTTCTCCTCCTGAACTTTGGTCTCCTCGGCAAGCTTCTGCATCTGTGCCTCGATAAACTCAGCCTCCTTTATGAGTCTCTCGGTGCCAACATCCATTCCAAAGATTTTGTTCAAAGCCTCGATAACCTGTGCTGCCGCTCTCGGGTCAGGGTTGAACCCATAGGTTTCTCCCAGCAGTATTAAGCCCGGAAACCTCCTTATAACACATTCATTAAGGATTGAACCCGCAATTCCCGAGATTGTTCCGGTCTTGAAAATCTCAACATGCTCTTTCAACTCATCAAGCAACTCCTCTCTTGTTGCCGCTCCAAAGACCCTGTTCTTTCCCTCAAAAGTGGCTACTCCTGCCATCGAGTATATTTTTTTTGCGTTTATCCCTGATGCCCACTCAACGATTCTGTGGACGAGGTCATAGACTATCTCCTCTTTGATTGGCACATCTGAATGAATGAAGACAATTTCATTGTCTGTGAGCTGATATATTCTTATCGGGGGAACGACGATTCCATCCAGCAATGTTGCTATTGGCGGAAGATTTTTCGCATCAATATAACCGACTGATTTGAGTTTAAACTCTGTTATGAGGTGGGCTGAGGCAATGGTTCCTACAAGACCTATCCCGGGAAAACTCGTGACAATAACGGGATTCTTTATATCGAGCTTTTCCACAATAATTTCGGTATCTGTCTGCATAATTTTAGCTCAAGAGCAACTTATATATCCTTTTCTGATTAATTTTTAATCCATGAGACAGTATAAATTTAAGAGAGGTTATAAACCAACGAACGATAGGCTCGAGGAGATGATGGAAGTGCACTTTGACGAATACAGAAAAGATGGAGATATCTATTATGCAAAATTTGGTGCTGCTGAGGCAAAATTATGGATTGAGAACAAAAAACTGTATGTGGAGACAAAAACAAATACCAATGTCCCGGGTGATGTAGCAGCAATGACAGTAAGAACTTACAATATATTCCTCGAGGATTTGACTGGATACACGGCAAAACAGAGGCAAAAGATGATGAAAAAAGAGGTGGAAGATTAGGGAAAAGGCTTATATCTTTTCAAGCGTATTAAAGAATGTGCATGAAATGGGATTTGCTCAATCTCTGTTTGAGCATGTTATAAGAATTGCAGAAAAAAATAAAGCCAAAAAAGTCTCGAAGATTTCACTCGAAATGGGAGAGTTGTTGTTGATAAATCCTGAACAGCTTGAATTCTGTTTTAAGGTTCTGATAAATGGTTCTGTCCTGAAGGATGTGGAACTTGATATCGAATTCGTGAAACCGCTTGTAAAGTGCATGGCCTGTGGTAGAGAATACACTGACATCAGAAGTTTCTGTGAATGTGGTGGAATAGTCTCGGTTGAGGGTGGAAAGGATATAATCATTAAAAAAGTCGAGATGGAGGTTTAAATGCATAAGATTGAAATCGAGGCTGAAGTGGATTTGCTCGCAGCCAACAAAAAACTTGCAGAGGAAAACAGAGAATTTTTTGAGAAAAACGGGATAATAGCGTTTAACATAATGGGTGCAACAGGCTCAGGAAAAACTCTCCTTATTGAGAAGACGATTGATGCAATGGATGGCGTTAAGGTTGGAGCAATACTCGGAGATGTTATAGGTAAGGCAGATTGTGAGAGAGTTGCAAGCCACGGAATAAAGGCTGAGGCCATTAACACAGGGAAGGAATGTCATCTTGATGCTCACTTTATTCATCACAGCATCTATTCATTTGCCGACACAGAGTTACTTTTCATCGAGAATGTTGGCAATATGGTCTGTCCTGCCGACTTCGACCTCGGTGAGAAGTTCAGGATTGTTATGGTCAGCGTAACTGAGGGAGACGATGTTGTTGAGAAGCACCCGGAAATTTTCAGACTTGCGGATGTCATTATAATAAACAAGGTCGCACTTGCTGATGCTGTTGAAGCTGACGTTGATAAAATGGAAAGAGATGCAAGAAATCTGAATGCGAAGGCTAAAATCTTCAGGACAGACCTGAGAAAAGGAACTGGTTTTGATGAGTGGATTAACTGGCTAAAGGAAGTGGTGAGATAAATGTGTTTGGCTATACCAGGTCAGGTTGAAAGTGTGGAACACCCTTTTGCAATTGTTGACTTCAGTGGCACGAGAAAGAAAGTCAGGATTGATTTACTGGATGATGTTAAACCCGGAGAATTCGTTCTCGTGCATGTTGGATTTGCAATTGAGAAGGTGGATGAAAAGGAAGCAAAAGAAATTGAGGAAATGCTTATGGAGATGTTAACTCCAATAAGCGAAGATTACAGACCGCCGAGTGAGGAGCTATGATTCCGGTAGAGAAAGTTAAGGGTGGGATTAAGGAACTCTCAGCCAAAATCAAGAAGGAGATGGAAGGTAAAGAGCAGATAAGACTGATGCATCTGTGTGGAACGCACGAAGATACGGTAACAAAATTTAACCTGAGAAGCCTGCTACCTTCTAATTTAAAGCTATTGAGTGGACCAGGCTGCCCTGTGTGTATAATTCCCGATGCTGACCTTCAGATGGTTTTTCATCTGATTGATAAGGAAAATATCATTTTCACGACCTTCGGAGATATGGCGAGGGTGCCTTTCGAGAAGAAGTCCCTTTTTTACTATCGTTCTAAAGGCTACGACATCAGGATTGTCTACAGTATCTTTGATGCGGTCGAGATTGCAAGAGAAAGTGATAAACAGATAGTTCACTTTGGTATTGGCTTCGAAACAACAATGCCATCCACAGCACTCGCAGTCCTTGACGGTGTGGAGAACTTCAGTGTATTCTCATCTCACAGGTTCTTCATTCCGGCAATGGAGTATCTGCTGTCTCTTGGGGAGGCTAACATTGACGGGTTCATAAATCCCGGTCATGTCTCCACTATCGTGGGAATAAAAGCATATGAACGGGTTAAAGAAGAGTATGGTGTTCCTCAGGTCATAGCAGGTTTTGAACCATACGATGTGATGCTGGCAGTCTATCAGATAATAAAAGCGATGCATGAAGGAGATGGCTTGCTGTTGAATGAATACAGCAGAGCGGTCAGGTATGACGGAAATGTGAGGGCTCAGAAAGTTATGGATGAGGTATTTGCCAGAGAGGACTGGGAATGGAGGGGTCTCGGCACTGTCCCCAATTCTGGAGGAGCAATAGCTAAAAAATATGAGGACTTCGATGCAATAAAGCTATTTGAGGATGTTTTCGCAGATTTCTCTCCAAAAGAAGACAAAAGGAAGAGAGCCTGCAAATGTGGTGATGTGCTGAGAGGTTTAATGATGCCTGATGAGTGTCCGCTCTTCACAAAAGCATGCACCCCCAGAGACCCAATAGGCCCGTGTATGGTGAGTTTTGAAGGTACATGTAACATCTGGGCGAAATACGGCGGTTATCAGGTTTAATTTTTTTCTATTCAGGTTTTAAAGATGAATTCAGGTTTGATGATATGAACGAATCGCAGAATATTTGTGCTCTTGTTGTGGAATTGGACATTCAGTCAACTGCTCTGATACCTGTTTTTATCTTCTTCATACCTTCGGGATTCACACAGTTTACGTAGTGATATATCGCTTTGGCAAGCGCCTCTTTATTTGTGTCCTCTCCAGTTTTTTTCTTGAGTTCTTCGAGAATATAGTCTGGAAGTAGCGCAGTTGCTTTAACGTATCTTTTCACTTATACCACCTGTTTGAATTAAAGAGGAGGAACTGTGAAATCCCTCATCCCGCCCATCAACCAGTAACAATGACATTAATAATGCAACATATTTTATAAAGGATTTTGATTTTGAACAAGTAATTATTATTATACTCTAAGGATTTAAGAAATGGCTGATTTAGAAAAGGAGGCAATTAGGCTACAACCACCAGATCCAGATGCCGTTTGCAGCTTCAACCCTTCTACCTTTAACCTTGCCCTCAATTGCAAGTCTCTGCAACCTTCGCAGGAGAACTCTCCTGTCAACATTTAGTTTTTCGGCAATCTCAGAGGTGACAAGAGGTATGCCTTCATTTTTAACAAACTCAAGAATCCTGTCCTCAAGTTCGAGCATAAACAAACTAAAATCAATTAAATATAAGTTTTTCTATGTCGTTCTTAAAATAGACATCTATGACGATTTTAATGAATAGTGCATATAAAAATTACAGAGATGGTCATAACGTCTCTTCATTCATAATTTCCATTCTGTCAATATTGATAATCAGTTTGTTCTTTCCATCTTCTCTCCCGATAACAGTACCATAAACAATCAGACGATTTACTGGAGTTGGACCAATTATTATGCCGTCATCAACCTCTGCAAGTTTAACATCTCCAAGAATCTTTGCGGTTGCCTGACAGATGTCGGGATGGGATAGAGAAGTCAGATTTAACTCCTCAGCACTGCCTATTAGCTTATCGTTTACTGTGACGGGAACTCTCATGGAGACATCAGTTTTTGTAACTTCAAGAATCTCGAATGCTCTCGCCGTGGGCCAGTATCCTCCTTTCGGTCCGGGAGTACCCTCAACAACCCCCATTGTCTTCAGAATCTGCATCTGGTTTCTGACTGTTCCGGGATTTCGATTTATACTTCGTGCCACATCCTCAGCTCTAATGGCTGAATTTCTTATTTTGTACTCGTTTATCAGTGCCTGAACAATCTCATGCTGGATTCGATTCAATTCCAGATTTCCAATCTCAGCAATCATCATTTTTCCTCCCGATTTTGTAAATGATTTTTTAAATTTCGGTTTTTATATCGTAAATAAGTTCGGACTTAAATCCGACTTTGACGACATAATATATAAATATTTCCAATTCCCTCACTCTGAGATAACTCTCCTGAAAAATATAAATCAGAAACAAAATGCATATATAATCTGAAGTGAGACTCATAGAGTGCCGGTAACAAGGGTGAGGGTTGGTGAGAAGTAAAATATTTCCTATAGCCTCATTACCATGTATTCCTGTCTGGAATGTTCTCGCTTTAGTCCTTTTTATGCTCAGTGAACCCATAAAATTCTTCAAAGAATATTTAGCAAGCAGGGTAAGACTTGAAGTCAATACTGAAGGCATCTTAATTTCCGGGGGGATTTATGGAAGGTCAATCCCGAAAGAATCCATAATTCCTGAAGGTATAAGGTTTGTAAATCTGAATTATGATGAAATGTATAAACCCGGTATGAAGTCAAGCGGGTTGCATTACCCGTTCTATAAAGAAGGATGGTACAGACTCAAAAATGGAGAGAGAGCACTGGTTTTTGTAACTGATGAATCGAAGACGATATATATTCCCACAAAAGAGGGTTATTCAGTGTTATTCAGTCTGAATGAACCAGAAGAGCTTTTACAGTTACTGAGAAGCGAAAATTAATAAACCTCTCATCCTGCCACTGGTTGAGAGTTTATGGAGGTTGGAGGATGGAAGATAAGGTAAGGATAGAAATTGGACTCTCTAAGGAAATTTACGACCTTTTAAGCGAGATTTGCAGCTGGAGTGGGATTGGAGTTGAGCGCTTTGTTGAATTCAGCATCATGCATAATCTGGAAGTCACAATAGACTTTATTGGTGGATTACCGGAGGATAAAAGAAGGGAATTTCTGGATAGAATAGCAGAAATCAGAGGAACCCTCTGATTATTTTAATTTTTTTAGCACTTTCTCAGTTGAAATCAGATTTCTGTTCAGTCCCAGCTCCACGGGAGACAGTCCTGTACTCAATCCCACAAGCTGGGTGGCATGCAAAACAGGTATTTTCTCCATATTCAGAGAAAACTGGGATGATTCAAGAGCGTAGTGACAGAGAGGACATATCGTGGAGATACAGTCAACCTCAATTTTTGAAATCTCATCGAGAATTTTCTTGACCATACCCTTCATGATTTTCTCATCCACGAGAGTAAGTGTAGCTCCACAGCAGTCTGTTTTTCTTGAGAAGTCAACAACCTGACAGCCCAGAACGTCGAGCAAATTTTCAAATGATTGAGGGTTCTCAGGATGATCAAATTCAGTAATTTCAGGAGGTCTCAAAAGCTGGCAGCCATAATAAGGGGCTACCTTTAAATCAAGCTTCTTCTCAACAAACTTTTCGAGGTTATCCAGACCGAAGTCATTCACAAGAACATCCAGAATATGTTTGACTTCTGCTTCACCCCTGAACTCTCTTTGAATCTCTGCAAGCACTTTATTGATTTTCTCTCTGGTACCATTCTCCTGAAGCATCATCTTTGCTTTTTTTGTATTCAGGTAACATCCGGAACAGATTGTGACAACACTGGCTGCAACCCCTTCTGCTAACGCCATGTTCCTTGCGTTTAAAGAGAGCCAGACATCCTCATTATAGTCTTCGAGATTATGTGTTCCACAGCAGTTAGCCTCCTCCAACTCGATGAGTTCAATACCAAGTTTTTCAGCAACCCTCAGTGTGGAGATGTGATATTCGACTGAGGTTGATTTTGACGAACACCCCGGGAAGTATGCGTATTTCAGTTTTTCATCTTCCATTTGAACCACCGACGATCTCAAAAATTCTCTTCACTTCATCAGCAGATGGTGACTTATTTGCTCTTATATTTATTTTCCCTTTTCTGAACATCCTCCATATAACAGTCGGGGGAGTCATATTGATTGATTTGAAGCCTTTGACGTCGAAAACAAGTTTAAGCTCTGATAACTCTCCATATTTCTTGATAATTCTCGCAAAAGACTCTCCAACTTTTGGTCTGTCGCCTTCTTTCACAAGTATTTTTCTTGCCACACTAAATACCTCAGCAGGTTTAACATCTCTCGGGCATCTGTAACATTTATAACAGGTTGCACACTTCCATAGCAGATTTGAATCAATCCAGGCATCTTTGCTCGTCTCAAGAACGATTTTCCTTGGATTAAAGCTGAAATCAATTTTTGCGACAGGACAGTCTCCACTACATGTCCCGCACTGGTAACACTTACTTGTCTCAAGTCCAATTTTCTTCAACTTTTCTGAAAGACTACCCATTTTTACCCACACTTCACGCCGAAATGCCTCATGTAATAAATTTTCTGGAATAACTTTTGCATGACAAACCAAAACTTTTTAAGTCATGCCACATCTCCAACCAAAACTTTTTAAAGTCACGGTTATTCTTCATAATTAATGGTGATGGATGAACTTGTATTTAAATCTAAAGTTGAGGATGGGAATATTACCATTGAACGAAAATCCCATCTTAGTGAGAGAACTTTAAAGTATATGAGAGAACTTTGCAGTGGATGTGGTCTCTGCGCAGTTGTATGTCCGGAGGATTGCATTACACTCAATCCACCTTCTGCAAAGAATGTTCATCCGGTCATTGTTATCGACCCTGATAAATGTCTCCTTTGCGGTATATGCAGTGAGGCATGCCTTTTTAATGCTCTTGAGGTTACTGCCAACGGCAAACCTGTTAAGGAATTTGAAGGTACACCGTATTTCTCCCTGATATACGAGATTGATGAAAGCAAGTGTCCACCTGATTGTAAGGACTGTGAACTTGCATGCCCGAGAAATGCTTTAAAATGTGATAATGGTGTCCAGAGAGACGAGAAACTATGCATATACTGTAAGAACTGCGCAATTGCCTGCCCGGAGAATACAATAATTGTGGAAAAAGTATTTTCAGGCGAGATAGTCATTGAACAGGAAAAATGTCAGACTTGTGGAGTATGCTACGAAGTGTGCCACCCAAAAGCGATTGCGTTTCCAAAATTTGAGCTTGGCAGGGAGCCTGAAAGAATTACCGTGAATGAGGAGATATGTATATATTGCGGAGCATGTGAAAAAGCCTGCCCGCTTGATGTGATAAAGGTTGTAAGAAAGAATGTGAGTTACTCTATTACAGGCGTGAATCCTTGGACAAAGAAACATGAAGAGGCATTTAAAAAAATCGTATCGGGGTGAATTATGGAGCTTACACTTGATGAAAAGCTGTGCACAGGATGCGGAAACTGCGCAATTGCCTGCCCTGTCAACTTCCCACTGCTCTATGAAATAAAAAAAGAGTTGAGAATAGAGAATGGCAGAATCAGGGTTAACAGGGAGCTGTGCAACGGGTGCGGAGTCTGTGTTGAATCATGCCCCTTCAATGCCATCACTTTAAAATTTATTGAGCCTGTAGAAGTTGAGAAGAGAGAAAGCATTTTTGAGACGCCAGAGAAAAAAGAAATTGAATTGAGAGAAACCAAGCTTGACATTAATCCATCACTTTTTAAAATATATGAAAATACAAGAAAACCATTATCTACTGGATTATTGAGGAGGGTCTTCGAAGGAGAAGATGCAGATATAGACCAGATTAAGAGGTTTATTCTTGATTTTGAAGAGAAGGGAAATGTGTTTGCGATCCTTGAAGATCTTATTATCAGCGAAGACCTCTGCTCTCTCTGTGGAGCATGTGTTTCTGCCTGCACTGAGGATGCAATTGAAATAATCGATTACACTCCAAAGTTAACGAAAGAATGTATTAACTGTGCGTCCTGCTACCTCATATGCCCGAAAACACGATTATTCAGACCTTATGAATTCACAAGCAAAGAAAGAATAATCTCAGCGAGAAGTATGAAAAAAGAGATTCTTTCTTCAACAAAACAGGGTGGGGCGGCAACCTCACTTCTTGTTTATGCACTTGAGAAGGGCATCATTGACTGTGCCATAGTGATGGTGGATAACACACCTGTCCTTGCAACAACTCAGGATGATATAATAAAAGCATCCGGAGTAAAATTCGGTATATCTCCTAACGTCTCCTTTCTCCGAAAGGCGATTGAGGAGGGATACAGTAAAATTGCCCTTGTAGGTGTACCATGCAATGTTACTGCAGTGAGAAACATCCAATCCATCGGGCTTGAGGAACTGAAGCTCGTGCTTGGTGTATTCTGTCCAAGAGGCAGCCACCCAGAGAAAAAACCAGTAGCCTGTAAGTTCTGCACAGACTATACAGCAGAGTTGAGTGATATTTCTGTGGGCAGTACAGGTGCAGAAAAAGGCTGGAGAACTGTCATTATCAGAACCGAGACTGGAGAAGAACTTTTCAAAGGAGCACTCAGAGAAGGATATATTCAGGTAAAGGATATGCCTCCTGATGGCCTCGACAAACTCATGAAGATGGTTCAGAAGAAAAAAGCATCCGGAAGTGGGGCTGATGAAAAATAACGACGAACCAAGGATAGGGGTCTTTGTCTGCCATTGCGGTAAGAACATTGCTGGCTCAATTGACGTTAAGAGTGTTGCTGATTACGCTAAAAGCCTTGATAATGTTGTTTTCTCTACTGACAACACATATTCATGCTCAAATGTTGGACAGGATGAAATCAAGGAGGCAATAAAAGAGAATGACCTTAACAGAGTTATCGTTGCTGCGTGCTCACCCAGAATGCATGAATCAACATTCAGAAAGACCCTTGAAGAAGCAGACCTGAATCCCTTTCTTCTTGAATTTGCAAACATAAGGGAGCAGTGTTCATGGGTTCACATGAGAGATGCAAATGCAACTGACAAGGCGAAATCTCTTGTAAGGATGGCTGTCGCAAAGTCCAGGCATTTGAATCCGTTCGAGAAGAAAAGACTCGCAGTACCTCCAAAGACGCTTATTATTGGTGGAGGAGTTACGGGAATTCAGGCAGCCCTTGACCTTGCTGATCAGGGAATTGAGGTTTATCTTGTTGAGAAAACACCTTCCCTTGGAGGACATATGGCTCAGCTTGACAAAACATTTCCGACAATGGATTGTTCCATCTGTATTCTTGGACCCAAGATGGTTGATACAAGCAAGCACGAGAATATTCACGTCTTCACGTATTCGGAAATTGAGGATATACAGGGTTATGTTGGAAACTTTAAGGTTAAGATAAGGAAAAAAGCGAAATTCGTAACCGATGACTGCACGGGATGTGGTGTATGTGCGAAATTCTGCCCTGTTGAATTTCCCAATGAATTCGATCTCGGTCTTGCCAACAGGAAGGCAATCTATGTTCCATTTCCTCAGGCTGTTCCGCTGATTTATACGATAGACGCTGAGAACTGTATTGGATGTGGACTGTGTGAGGCAGTCTGCGAGCCAAAATCAATTGATTTCTTCCAGAAAGACGAAATTGTGGAAGTAGATGTCGGTACGATAATAATTGCTACCGGTTATGATATTTATGATGTTAGCAGGATTGAAGAATACGGTTATGGAAGATATAAGAACGTGATAAACTCTTTAGAATTCGAGAGGCTTATCAACGCCTCCGGTCCAACAGAAGGAAAGATTACAAGACTATCAGACGGAAAAGAGCCGAAGAGAATTGCTTTCATTCAGTGTGTTGGAAGTAGAAGTGAGAAGGACAATCCTTACTGCCCGGGAGTATGCTGCATGTACTCTTTAAAACATGCACAGCAGATTAAGGAGAAAAATCCTGACACTGAGGTATCTGTTTTCTACATGGATATAAGAGCAGTCGGGAAAGGTTACGAGGAGTTTTACTGGAGAGCAAAGGATAGCGATATAAAATTCGTACGTGGAAGACCAAGCAGGATTGTGGAATGTGCCAACCAGAACCTCAGGATTTTTGTTGAAGATACTCTCGCAGGGAGAAGTGAGGAGATGGAATTTGATATGGTGATTCTCGCACCCACCATGATTCCATCAAACATTGAAAAACTCAGAAAGATGCTCAACCTCTCCAGAAGTCAGGACGGCTTTCTGATGGAAGCTCATCCCAAGCTCCGCCCCGTAGATACGCTTACCTCTGGAATTTTCCTCGCAGGATGTGCTCAGTCTCCCAAAGACATTCCTGCGAGTGTTGCTCAGGGAAGCGCAGCTGCAAGCAGAGCGGCAACCTTACTCGGGAAAGAGGTTGAAGTGGAGCCAATTACAGCATTCATTCGTCCTGAGCTTTGCATTAAATGTGACATCTGCAAGGAAATTTGTGACTTCAATGCCATCGAACTTACGTGGAAGGATGTCATAGTTAAAGAACCACTCTGTTCAGGATGTGGAGCGTGTGCCGCAGCCTGCCCGACTAAAGCAATCCAGATAAGAAACTTCACCGACGAACAAATCTATGCGCAAATTCGTGAGGCATTTGAAGAATATGATGAGCATCCAAGAATCCTCGCATTTCTCTGCAACTGGTGCAGTTATGCCGGAGCGGATACCGCAGGACTTGGAAGAATGCAGTATCCTTCGAATGTCAAGTCAATAAGGGTGATGTGTAGTGCGAGAGTAGACCCCCTTTTCATCATAAAGGCATTTGCACACGGAGCAGATGGAGTCCTTGTTGCTGGATGTCACCTTGGCGATTGCCATTATGTGACAGGAAACTATAAGGCTAAAAACAGAATGGAGAAGCTTTCATATCTGCTCGAAGAACTCGGGATTGAAAGAGAAAGATTAAAAGTGGAATGGATTTCTGCATCCGAAGGAGAAAAATTTGCAAGAACGATTACTGAATTCACAGAAACTTTGAAGAGTATGGGCGAACTGAGGAAAATAGAGCCGGCGGTCATCGAGAAAGTGGAAGAGGATATAGGTGTGATTGATGAAGCTAATCCTTAAAAATGGCATAGTTTACGATCCTCTGAACGGGATTAATGGCGAAAGAATGGATATATGCATAAAGGATGGTAGGATAGTCGATAAAATCTGGTTCGGGGCAAGGAAAATTGATGTTAGAAATAAACTCGTTATGCCCGGTGGTTTTGACCTTCATTCCCATATTGCTGGAGGAAAGGAAAATGTCGGAAGAATGATGAGGCCAGAAGATAGTCTGAGAAGATTTTCTGTTAGAAAAAATGGTCTCAGGAGTGGCAGCGGCTACTCCGTGCCTTCTACGTTTCTCACCGGTTATGAATATGTTAAAATGGGCTACACAACCGCTGTAACTCCTGCAATGCCGCCCTTATATGCAAGACATACACACCATGAGCTGAATGATATACCCATCATAGATAAAATGGCATTCCCTCTTTATGATGGAAACTGGTTTGTTATGAAATATGTCGCTGAAAAAGACATAGATATGTTACAGAATTATGTCGCATGGCTTTTGAGGGCAACCAAGGGTTTTGCAGTGAAAATAGTGAATCCCGGTGGTACGGAAGCATGGGGGTGGAGAAGAAATGTCAAGGATGTTGATGAAGCAGTGCCCCATTTCAACGTAACCTCGAGAGAAATAATTGAGAATCTTGTTAAAGCATGCGAATCCTTAAAGCTACCGCATTCAGTTCATCTTCACGGTAATGACCTTGGCAGTCCGGGCAATTTTGAAACAGCCCTTAAAACAATTGATACAATTAAACATATTGATGCAAAAAATAACAGACAGGTGCTCCATCTCACACATCTTCAGTTCTTCAGTTATGGTGGAGATTCATGGAAGACATTCGACTCAAGGGCAGATGAGGTTGCGAAGAAGGTGAACAAAAGGGATGTCACCATAGACACGGGCAACGTTCTCTTTGGCGATACAACAACAATGACCGCAGACGGACCTCTTGAATATTCTCTTCATACAATTACAAGGCTGAAATGGGTTAACAGGGATGTGGAGCTTGAGACCTCTCCGGGTGTTACTCCGGTTATTTACTCAAAGAAGTCACCGGTGAATGCTGTTCAGTGGGCAGCTGGTATTGAGCTTGCTTTACTGATTGATTCTGACAAGGTCATCCTTACCACAGACCATCCAAATGGCGGTCCTTTCACAAGATATCCGGAACTTATAGCTCTTTTTATGAGCAAAAAATACAGAGATAAATATTCAGAGATGAACAACGCTATAGAGAGAAGAACGGGGTTGCTGACGATTGACAGAGAGCTTGACTTCTATGAAATTGCACAGATAACAAGAGCAAATCCCGCAAAGTCTGCAGGTATGGAGAAGATAAAGGGGCATCTTGGAGTGAATGCACATGCTGATATTGCAGTGTACGATATCAACCCCCTTGAATTTGATTCTTCAGATTATGAAAAGATTGAGAAGGCTTTATCCACTGCATTTCTGACTTTAAAGGATGGTGAAATCGTTCTGAAGGAAGGAAAAATAGTTAAAGAGACACCGGGGAGAACGTACTGGGTAAATCCAGATGTTGACAGTGCTATTGAGCCTGATTTAAATGAATACTTCAGGAAGTACTATTCCGTTAGTCTCTCAAACTATTTCGTCCAGAAAGACGAGCTCGTCAGAGGTGAGATATTCACTCTGAACTGAGGTGATTTTGTGGTTACTCTGAGACTCAAAAGAACTCCTGATTTGTGTCTTGATGTTGAGGGTATTATTCCCGAAGCTGTGCAGGGAAAGACTCTTGAGGAAATAGAGAAGATGGAAATACTGAATGGCAGCAGGAAGGTAAACATCGGAGACTATTTTGATGTTACTGATGAGGGCAATTCGTTAATCTTTGAAGGCGACCTGAGCAAGGTTAAGAGAATAGGGATGAATCTCAGGGATGGTGAAATTCTGGTTAAGGGTAATGCTGGAATGTATGTTGGAGCTTTTATGAGAGGTGGAAAGATAACAGTAGAAGGAAGTGTGGATGCTTTTTCCGCATTGAACATGAAAGGTGGCGAACTCATTGTACGGGGAAATGCAGGTGATTATCTCGGTGCATCCTATCGTGGAGACTGGAGGGGCATGAGCTCCGGAAAAATACTTGTTGAAGGGGATGCCGGCAAAGAAACCGGGTGTTTTATGTGTGGAGGAGTAATAATTATCAGAGGTACTGTAGATTCTTACTGTGGTGTAAAGATGAAAGGAGGGACTATTTTCGCAAACAAAGCCAGAACAAGAGCTGGAGCGAGTATGATGGCTGGCAGCATCATCCTGAACAGTACACCCGAATTGCTGCCCGGTTTCTTTTTTGAGAGAAAAATGGAACCAGAAATTGAGAAGTTGCTGGAATTAGAAAAAGAGTTAATAGAGGGGGAGTATCACCTTTTCTCAGGCGACCACGCTGAAAGAGGGGCTAAAGGTAAGATATACGTCCGGGAATTTATTTCATTTTAAAAACTGGATTAAGATTTTTCATTCTGAAGTAAACCACTGAAACAAGTCTTCCGGAAAACATATGGTGATGATGGCTCAGCTTTTCCACATTGAAGGATATGTCCCTCTCTCCATTATGACCCTTGATGTATCGCACACGACTCCACTTCTTATTCTGTAGATGTCCTCAGCACTCAAAAGCGCTCTTCCAAGAGCAACAACCTCGTTTTTCAGAGAAAATAGGGCGATTTCATCGCCTTTACGTATTTTTTTCTCGATATAATACACTCCCTTCGCAGCTAAGTCTGCCCCATGACAGATGGCATCTATTGCAGTATCTTTGATAAATATTTTCGGAAAATTCTTTAAGGCAGCTTCCTGAGGCTGAATTACTTTTCTCAGATACTTCTCTTCTCCTTCTTCTTTCCAGAAGATATAAGCATCCTTCAGGTCATGGAGGGTGTAACACGATTCTTCATTAAAGACACCTGTTGCTGTCCTTCTTAATTCCTGCATATGTGCCCCGCAGCCAAGAATCTCACCCACATCATAACAGAGTTTACGTATATACGTTCCCGCTTCAGTCCTCACTCTGAAAAGAACATCTCTATCATCTATCTCGAGAACTTCCAGTTCGTAAATCTCCCTCACCCTTATTACCTTCTTCACTGCTGATTTAAGGGGAGGGCGCTGATATATCCTTCCTGTAAACATTTTGAGAACATCTCTGACCCTTCCCTGTGGTATATCTTCATGCAGCCTCATGAGGGTTATATACTCTTTTTCTGACGTCTGTAGGGTCTTAAGAAGCTTTACTGCGTTCCCTATCAGGACAGGAAGTACTCCGGTGACTCTCGGGTCGAGCGTTCCGGCATGCCCTGTTTTTTTTACATCCAGTATTTTTCTGACCCAAACTGTCACCTCATGACTTGTTGGACCCATTGGTTTGTCAATGCATACAATTCCGTTCAGTATGTATTCCTCAATAGGTCTTCGCAGAGGATATTTTCCAAAACTCTCGTCAGTCCTTCCTTCTTCTCTTATGTAAAACTCATCCTGAAATCTGTCATATAACTCATCCACCTTGCTGTATATCCCGTCCATTCTCTGTTCATCTTTCATTCAGTTCTTACAGCCCAATCATGTTTAAAATTTTATTGTATCTATAATTGACAAATCCAGAAAAATATTTCAATAAAGATGTTCAAACTCAAAAAACGGGGTGGTTTGATGAAGATCAGGTGGCTTGGCAATTCCTGTGTTGAGATTTTTGAACCGAAACACATTGTTATTGACCCGAATTACGTAATCGAGCCTGAGAAGAATATTGAGATGGTTTTTGTGACTCATGAACACGACGACCACTTTGACATTGACAAATTTGCTGCGTTAAATGCTCCCCTCGTAGCTCCAGAATATATGATTAAGGAATTTGAACTGGAAGGCACGATTGCGAGCGTGGGCAGGGAGATATCAGGGGTTAAGGTACTTGAGAGCTGGTGCTGGGGTTCAAAGGAGAGTGTGAGTTATTTCTATAATGGTATTCTGCATCCTGGTGATTCCGCCAAGTTCCCAGATGCCAAAGACGTGAAACTTGCATTCACTGCCTGCTTCCCGGATTTCTATGATGATTACATCCTTGAGTTCAAAAGGATTGAGCCTGAGCTCGTTGTACCTTTTCACTATTCTGAGAAGAAAATTGAAAATGCAAGAGGTTTAAAGAAAAGACTTGATGAAGAGGGAATAAATTGCAAAATTGTTGACATCGGAGAGACAATTGAGGTTTGATTACCATAAAATTCATAAACTCATCAGATTGAAAGAGTAAACTGAACTCATGTGAGAGTATTCAGGCAGTAAAGCGCCGATGGTGTAGTCTGGTAACACATGGGCTTGCCGAGCCTTTGCCCCGGGTTCAAATCCCGGTCGGCGCATGTTTTAGCGTATTTTTAAGGTAGTCAAACTCCTTTGTGCGAAATCGTAGATATTGCGGTTGATAATCCTGCCTGCAATACAAAAAATAAAAAATTTAAATTACAGAATTATTTCGATTCCAAGTTTTTCAGCGAGTTCTTTGTACCTGTTTCTTATTGTCACCTCAGTCACACCTGCAACTTCAGCAACTTCTCGCTGGGTTCTTCTCTCTCCACCCAGAATGGATGCTATGTAGATTGCTGCTGCGGCAACTCCTGTTGGGCCTCTACCACTTGTAAGCTCCCTCTCCTCGGCTTTTTTGATTATTTCTATGGCTTTTTTCTGTACTTCTCCGCTCAGACCTAGTGCTGCACAGAATCTCGGCACGTAGTCTGCTGGACTTGTTGGCATCAACTTCAGACTCAGTTCTCTTGCAATGAACCTGTAAGTTCTTCCAATTTCTTTTCTATCAACTCTCGAGTAAATAGCAATTTCATCAAGAGTTCTCGGCACACCAGCCTGTCTGCATGCAGCATAGAGTGCAGCAGCAACAACGCCTTCAATACTTCTTCCTCTGATGAGGTTCTCCTCAACTGCCTTTCTGTAAACTACCGCTGCCGTCTCTCTCACACTCTTCGGCAGGCCAAGAGCTGAAGCCATTCTGTCCAGCTCGCTCAGTGCAAATGCAAGGTTTCTTTCAGTTGCATTGCTGATTCTGATTCTGCGCTGCCATTTCCTGAGCCTGAAAAGCTGCGCCTTATTCCTTACTGAAATTGCCTTCCCGTAAAAGTCTTTATTACTCCAGTCAATGATTGTAGACAGCCCTTTATCATGGATTGTATATGTAACAGGAGCACCGACTCTACTTCTTTTTTCCTTCTGCTCACTATCAAAAGCTCTCCATTCGGGACCAGCGTCAATATATGTGTCCTCTATGACGAGGCCACAATCCTGGCATATAAATTCTCCTCTTCGATAGTCCCTGATAAGTCTGGGACTACCACATTCGGGGCAGACCTCTAGGATCTCTTCTTTTTCAATCTCTCTTTCTACTTCCTTTCTTTCTACTTCCTTTACCTTTTCTACTTCCGGCATGAGGGATCACCACAAACAAATTTTTATTAGCAAGGTTTCCCGCAAATTTCTTCAGGGAATTTTTTCTTGGTTTTATAAGTGCAAAAGGAGTCTTTGTCGGCCCTATAATGTCATACACATTTCCGATTTTCTCAGCTCGGTCGGTCAGAACCTCCGCACCAACTTCCGGGAGGTTACCGGGTTCAATCTGAGCGATGATGAGACCGGAACGTGAAACATGAGCCGCACTACCGAACTTTCGTAGTTTTTTCATGAAATCTCCAATCTAAGACCTCAAATTCGTATTTTCAACATCCTTCGCCTTATAATTCCCTATTAACATAACGTTCGGTGATTTTTTTTCTCAGCTTTTTATTCACATCATTATCATGTCTAACCTATTTCGAAACCTTAAAATACTGTTAGTTACCCAATATATAAACTTTTTGCCCAATTTCATGATAATGATATTCAGACTCTGATGATATGACAAATCGGAAGAAAAATATTTTGGATGTGTTTTTAAAAATTATGGATGTAAAAGTAATTCAGGATACCATTCACGGGAATGTTCAGCTTGAGGAGTGGGTAATAAAGATTATTGATACTCCCCAGTTCCAGAGATTGAGAAGAATCAAACAGCTCGGTTTTGGAAACCTTGTTTATCCCGGGGCTAACCACACCAGATTTGAACACAGTATAGGCACTATGTCTGTAGCGCAGAAATTAGCTGCTAAGATGAGTGTGAACGAATTGATTAAAAAGGAAATAATTGCTGCAGCACTCATCCACGATATATGCCACCCGCCATTTTCACACACATCTGAGAAAATTCTTGAAAAATATCTGGGAATCGCACATGATGATGTGGGCAGTTTGCTCGAAACCTCCGATATCAAGGATATCCTTACTGATGAGGGTTTGAGATTCCAAAGAGTTGTCGATCACATAAAAAGCAAATCCAGAATCGACATTGTAAGTGGGGATATTGATGCAGACAGGATGGATTATCTTGTACGGGATTCTTACTACACGGGTGTTGCTTATGGCATCTTTGATCTCATCAGACTTATAAACAAAATTTATTTTGAAGATTACAGGCTTATTATTGATTCTGGAGGGTTGAGGGCGGCAGAATCTCTGTTAATTTCAAGATTTATGATGTATCCAACCGTTTACTATCACCATGTTTGCAGAATCGCGGAAAAGATGTATGAGAGGTCTCTGGAAAAATGCTTTGAAAAAGAATTGCTCATCCCCGATATGCTTCTTAAAATGGATGATTATGATATTGTGGCATTTCTCAGGTCTCAGAACGGTTTTCCGGGAGAGATGATGGGGCGAATTGACTCAAGGAGGTTGATGAAGAGGGCAATTTATGTCGGGTTGAATAGAATAGGTATTGACATTGCAAGGTTGAATCCCCGTAAGGCTGAGGCTGAGATAGCTGAACAATCAAAGATTGACCCAGATTATGTGTTTGTGGATATACCTCCCTCTGTAGAGGTACGTGAACTTCAGGCACTGGTAAATATAGATGGAGAAGTGATGAAACTTGAAGAGGCTTCTCCACTCATCCGTGCATTAAAGACCGCTCAGAAAGAGGTATTCAAAGTGGGAGTATACACAAAGAAAGAGTATGTTGAGAAGATTGCCAGAGTATCAGCAGATTATTTTGAGATTGAAAAAATTCAAAAGCAGAAAAAACTGGATGAGGTTCTTCCAATCTGGTAGGATTGACATAACTGATTTAATCTCATTATGGGAAAACTTCAAATATAATCTTAACTGAACTCATTTAAATGTATCAGCGAAATGAATATTCAAAGAACAGGAAAAGAATAATGACTGCTCTCTTCAGACAACCGATGGATTTCACTGCTTTAAAGGATGAAACAAGGTTATCGGAACCAACTCTGTCAAAACATCTCAAAGACTTGATTAACTCTAAATTTATTGAAGTGAAATTCGAAGGAAGAAGAAGAATTTACAACATAACAGAGAAAGGTCTGAACTCTGAACTCAGGATGTATCTTGCAGGGATAGATTCTGCTCTGAAAGTTTTCGAGAACAATAAAAATTTCTGGAAGGTTGCCGGAACAGAAGCGGTTAAAATGGTATCTGCAGGTAGTGAATCTCTCACTACATTTATTCAGGCTCTTGCTCGCCATTCCCCGATTCAGTATGCAGACGACAGAAAAGCAAAGGATATTTTTGACAGTATCATATCAAAGATGGTCTCAAATGCCTCTTCAATAGAAAAACTGAGAGAAAACATTGAAGAGGTGGAATTGAGAGGCGGAGATGCGGATTTATTCAGAGAAAGATTGAGAGAAAAACTGGATAAATACACCGCCATTTACTTTGCTCTTGGTCCACCCTTCAGTTACATGTGGAAAAACATGGTCGGAGAGTTTGAATAGCCAGAACTGGTAAAAAACCTGCCTTACAATTTCAACTTATTAAACAAGATACAGACTTACATTCAGCATTCTTGCAGAATGGGTTATATAACCCGAAGATATTATGTCAACACCAGTACGAGCATATTCTTCAACATTTTCAGGTTTTATGCCTCCTGATGCCTCAAATAATATGTTTTTACCCAATCCAAGCTCTTCAATCCTGTCCATTACTGCTCTTATCATATCGGGGCTCATGTTATCGAACATTATTACGTCCACACATTCTTCTGCTGCCTCAATTGCCTCATTCAAGCTCCTGACCTCAATCTCGATTTTTCTTATAAAACTTGTTGATTTTGCAAGCTGGAGAGCTTTTTTAACGCTGCCAATCAGCAAAAGATGATTATTTTTGATGAGAACAGCATCTCCCGTAAAAAAACGGTGCGAATCTGCCCCCCCAATTACTGCTGCCATTTTCTCAAAAATCCTGAACCCGGGGGTTGTTTTCCTCGTTGCAGCGATTCTGATTGAGGGATTCACCCTTCTTGCCTTTTCAACCATCCCCTTCGTTACAGTTGCGATCCCGCTCATCCGCCCGAGAATATTTAAAGCAGTTCTCTCTGCCATCAGTATGTTTCCTGAACTTCCTTCAACATTCATGACGACCTGATTTTTCTTAACCATGCTTCCGTCGGTAACGGAGTCAGCTACGCTAACATCCATTAAATCAAATAATATCTTGACCACTTCTATACCTGCAACAGTGCCAGGTTCTTTTACCACAATGTTCGCCTTTGATTTTCTTTCAGGAATGAACGCAGATGTGACATCTCCAATTGAGAGGTCTTCTTCAAGAAATTCTTTCAGGCGTTTCTCAATTACAATTCTTGGTATCATTTAGGTACCCACTATTATTTTATCACCAATATTTTTAAGTGTTCGCACTGCGGATAAAGCGGCAAGATAGCTTGTTTTCGGATTTTTGGGAAAAGGGAGATTGTTTGAAACAGTAAGAATTTCTCCAAAACTACCTTTAACCTTTATTTCATGTATATTTGTCCTCAGTTCCGGGTCTGCAATAATTCTCACCTTTGTTTTATCAAATCCTATCCCAGCAAGGCTTACTGCAGCAGCGACATTAACATTCTGTGGAAAAAGCTCTACAGCCTCTCTCGCATTTCCGGTGAAGAGATGCTTTCTCTTCTTAATTTCTTCAGGTTTTATTCCATAAACGTCAAAAAAAGGAGCACCCGCAAGACTCTCTGGATTTTTTATCGTTGTGAGAGTAACTTCTTCAGCAAGATGTGATACACTTTTTAATGCGTCAAGACCTGACACGGCGCCGGAAGGTAGATAAACTTTTTTCCCATACTTTTCTGCAACAGACTCAATTTTTGTCAGCAGGTCTCTGTCAGAGAGTGCCCCCACAGACATTATCAAAAAATCAGCTTTTTCAAGTACTTTTTCTGCAAAAACTCGTACAGCTTCAGGTGAGGCAGCCTCCACAACCACATCCATATCAACCCCAATAAACTCATCAAAAGTTTCTGCCACATAAGCTCCACCGGAGGTTTCTTCAGCCCTTTCCTTAACGATATCGAAAACCACAACAACATCGGCAAAACCCTCAGTTCTTGAAGCTTCGACTATGACGCCTCCTATCGCTCCACAACCTATTAAACCAATGCGCACTAAGACACCTCTAACATGCGTTCTATCGACCTCTTCGCTCTGAGTGCAACATCCTCATTAATTTTAACGATATTATTTTCATTCAAAAGAGTCTTATAAACCACGTCGAGCTTATTCAGTTTCATCTCAATACATGTCGAAGCTCTGAGAGGTAAAAATGTTTTTCCTTCTATTTCTCTCTGCATCCTCTCTATTAATCCGATTTCAGTTCCAACAACTATAACCTCCGCATCACTCTCAACTGCATAGCGATACATCTGACTTGTTGAGCCTACGAAGTCTGAAGCTTCCTGCACCTCTGAATTGCATTCCGGGTGAACAATAATTTTAGCATCAGGGTGTCTGGAGCGGATTGCATATATATCTTCGATTCTGAAAACCTTGTGAACATAGCAATATCCGTGAGATGGCACGGGGATTACTCTCTTTCCTGTCTCCTTCTCTGCATACCATGCAAGGTTTGCATCCGGACCAAGCATCACCGTATCCCCATCAAGAGCCTCAACAACCTTTGAAGCATTTGCAGAAGTGCAACATATGTCTGCTTCTGCCTTGGAAGCTGCATAACTGTTGACGTATATAATGAATGGATATCCTGCTTTTTTCGCTTCTCTTACCCTCTCAGGCGGTAACTGAGCAGCCATTGGACACCTTGCATCTCTCGAAGGAATCAGAACGAGTTTGTCAGGATTGAGGATTGCGCCAGTCTCAGCCATAAAATCAACACCGCAGAATACGATGATGTCTGCTTTTGTTTTTGCTGCCTCCCGGGCTAACTCAAGACTATCTCCAATAAAATCAGCTATTTCCTGAATATCTGCATTTTGATAGTTGTGTGCAAGTATTACTGCATTCTTGTCATCTTTCAACCTGATTATTTCCTTTTTAAGCTCCATCGAACATATGTTCGAAAAATTGATATTTAAGTTTTCCCAGAGTTTTTTAATGCATGCAAAAGATAAAATTTTGAATTTTCTGAAAGACAGGAGAAGCGATGGTGTTATGCAGAGTGAAGTATGCTCTGCACTGAAACTCTCAAAATCAACTGTCTCAGAAATTCTTAAGGAGTTAGAAGCAGAAGAAGAGGTTGTAAAGAGGAAAATAGGAAAGTCCTGTAGAGTATGGCACGCAGACTTTGCTCCTTTCCCTGTCAAGAGGATGAGAATCGGTATTCTGAAAGCTGCGGAATACCCTCACGTTATTCTTGCTGCTGAGAAATTAAACGCACGTATCGTTGTTTTTGATAATGCACTCGACCTAACAAGGGCTTTGACCACTGGAAGCATAGATGCCGGTTGTTCACCACTCATTACTCAGGTGATGTTCGGATTGCTATTAAAATCAATCAAAATTCATGCTGTGGTTGCCTACAATGGCAGTGGAATTGTGAGTAAAAAAGAGATAAGAGATGCAAAGAGTTTTGCCACCACAGAACTCTCTGCTATGGAGAGCAATCTCAGATTGTTTATTGATGAACTCGGTATCCATGTAGAGAGAATCCGGTATTTCAATTCAGTTGACAACATGATAAAAAACTTCATGGAGTGTGAAATTGATGCTGTGGCAATATGGGAGCCCTATTTCTCATCGCTTGAAGGAATACATTACGAGTTCAGACAGATACTCGGAGAATTTCCCTGTTGTTCTCTTGCATCTAACGTGTCCTTTTACAGTACAAGAAAAAAAGAACTGACGTCTCTTATGGAAGAAATGAAAATGTGTCTCAAAGAGATGAATGAAGAAGAGATAGTCAGAGCGCACTCCTCATTCGGGTTCAAAAGAGATGAGATTTTAAAATGTTTGAACAGTTACAGGTTTTCTGCAGAAATTGGCAGAAAAGACATTGAATTTCTTGAAAGATACGGATTCAAACTCATTGGGGATAATATAGAATGTATATTCAATCCCTTAACTCAGTAAAAATCCAGAATAGAAAGGTGGCGCGAGGATGTGCTTAAAACACACCCTTCAGCGCCTTGGGTTTAACCGGGGGGGGTTTAAAGTGTCGGGGGTTTGAGGGTTGGTGTTCAGGGTTCTTGTTGAATGATATTCAAATTTTATATCGATTTTTTTCTTATATTCTATCCAACTCAAGTTAGTAAAATAATGTTCAAGGAAGTATATATACATATCGTGAACCATGTCATCTTTTAACATATAAGTTTCAATTATCTTTTCTTTTTTCATTTTGCCAGAAATCAAAAAATTACTCAAACCGTAATTAGCTTTCTGAACAATGTTTCTGAACAATGTTTCTTATATGGTTTAATACTATAAAAGTTAATGATTGTAATCACTCAATCCGGGGGAGGTATGCATGGGAAATGCTAATAAATGCACAGAATCTGAAGATTTAATTTTGCCAGATTACTCGTTTAACGGTCAGAACCATATTCCTAAAGGCGTGAATAGGTCTGTTTTCTTAATTTATTCAATCATTCTTCTTCTATTTTCATTCAACTGTGTACAGGCAGGCACAATATATGTTCCAGATGACTACTCATCAATTCAGTGGGGCTCCGCCAACTGTTTTATCCAGACTCCTGATTCTTCAGATGGTGTCTTGATAACCGCTGACCATGTGAATTTAAGTGGTTTTACAGACTCAAATCTGGACGGTATAGGAGATGACGTATACAATCTTGGGAATGAACAGGATGAATACCCCCTGATTCAGCCTTTTGAGAACTATGTTATCATTGAGCAATTTCAGATGCCGTTAGCCCCGAGCATTCCAATGTTCATCTATGGAATGGTATTTGACAGGGATTTATCCGAAAAAGCTCCTGAAAATACGACAGTCATCGCAATTACCGACAGGGGGCACTCTGTAGTTGGCAAAGTGGATGAAAACGGCTGGTATGGTCAACCAGTGAGTGACAGGCTTGTGATATCCGAATGCGATTCGTTCAACATAGTAATCGAATTAAACGGAACAATGTTACATCTTGGGCCATACCTGTGGGAGGAGGGAGCAATAAAGAGAATAGACCTCAATTACTCTACAATTCCGCCTTCAGCTATCACCAATCTTACAGCAACCACTGGAAACTTCTGGATAAGCTGGACATGGGAAAACCCTTCAGATTCTGATTTCGGGAGTGTGATAATTTACCTTGATGGTATTCCTGAAGCAAGCATTAGCGGAAGCAATTATAACAGAACCTTCGCTCCACACGAGACACACACAATCTCAATAAGGACGAGAGACGTATTCGGGAATATAAATACCACATGGGTAAATAACACAGCCACAATACCGAATAATCCTCCGGAACTATCCCACATTGAAGATTTTGTAATCGAGAAAGGAGATACAGTGGAAATCAGATTAAGTGCATCTGATATTGATGGGGATCAGCTGGTTTACTACTGTAACAGTACTGATATGTTCGTGAATTTCAATACCACTACTGGTGAGGGTGTAATCAGCACTGTTAACTGCACTCCCGGTGAATACGTCATCGAGTTTGGCGTAGCAGATTCATATGGCGGCTTTGACAATACAACCGTCAACGTTACGGTGAATGAGACACTTATGGCAGTTGCAAATCTAACTGCAGATACGTACTCTATCAAGACGACAGCAGGCTCAACTGCAACCTTCATCCTCAATTTAAATAATACCGGTAATCTGGAGGATAATTTCACTCTAATCGTTGATATTCCAGATGGTATATCTGCAACACTGAGCGATACCTTCATCAGGCTGAATGAAAGTGAGAATCGCACACTCACACTTGATGCAAGCTCTGGAAGTGAAGGAACTTACAGAATAAACATTACAGCGATTCCAGTCTCATTTCCTGAGAATTCTGATTTTGTCAACTTAACTGCGAAATTTGAAAAACAGTATCGAGCAGGAAGTGGAGGCGGGGGTGGACAGTACGGAATAGGCTACATTCCTCCGAAAAATCCCGTAGCTGTGATAGACTATGCTCCAGAGAAGCCTGCGGTAAACATAAGCATATTATTTAATGCGAGCGGTAGCTATGCAATAAACACAAGTATTAAGGCTTACTCATGGGATTTCGGAGATGGTTCCTCAGGTGAGGGTGTAACAGTAAACTACAGTTATGTTCTTCCGGGAAGGTATAGGGTTAAACTTGAGGTTGTTGATGAGGAAAAGAGGCTAAATTCCACATTCATCGAAATAAACGTCTCCAATGAGACCGTACTGTTCTTCAATCCGCCCACACCCGGAAATAACTCACTTTTGAATTACTCTTCAATCACAATAAATGTTACATCGAATAAACCAATCACACATTTGAGTTTACAATTAAATGGAGAAATCGAAGAGATGAACGGCAGTGATTTTAACTGGTGGCTGGATAAGAAAGGACTGAAGGACGGAGTGTATGCATTCTTGGTGTTTACAGACAATGCAACTTCGGAATTGAGGAATTTTGTGATTGACACAGAATCACCACAGATTGAAGATTTAAGTTATAGAGCAGGTTCTGACTGGATTCAATGGACGTGGACAAATCCTGATGACCTGAGTCAACTTGAGGTCTACCTGAATGGAGAATCGCAGCAGCTTACAGCAGATAATCAGTTAAATGCTACAAATCTTATCCCGGGCACGTACAAACTGGAGATAAAAACAGTAGATAAAGCCAACAATTCTGCTTATATATCCCAGACCGTTGAGATTTCTCCTGCCCGGAAAACCGAAACCCCAGCAACTATTTCAAAGATTGTTGAGACTATACCCGTCGAAGTCATTAAAGAGGAGAAGGACGTAAATGGTCCCCCTCAGACTCAGATTGTCCTGATTGTTGCAGGAGTTATTTCTGCAGTTGTTATTTTCATCGCCCTGAGGAGAAGAAGTTGAAAGTTAGGGATATCTGAATTTCATTTCATTTTCTGAAAATCAATAAATTTATCATTTTGAAAAACAAGTTATACTGGGGTATGGTAAAATGGAACATCAGGTTCTTGAAGAAGATATCGAGAAATTGATTGAACATGAAATATCTGATAAAGAAAAACTTCTCTGCAGGAATTGTAATGGAAAAATAAAAGACAAAGGATTTCTTCTGGTGGATTTAAAAGCTGATAGAGTTATCACCACATACTGTGAGAAGTGTGCCACTGAATTCAGAAAAGAGGAGCTCATTAAACACAGAAAAGATGTTTACTGAAAACTAAACAGGTAACATCTTTCCTCAAACATATCAAAAAATTTTTTAATTGCTGGAATATAATCAAGAAAGTGATAGAGCTTGACGAGGTTACGTTCAGGGAATTCATAAATGAAGAGTTCTCTGTTGTTGAATTTTACAGTGATTACTGTCCTTACTGCAGAATTGTCACATACATTCTTGAACCGCTCTGCAAGGAAATCGGAGTCAATGGTGGAAAAATAAATGTTGGAAGATACAGGAAAATCGGAAAAGAGTATGAAATCGAGCTCGTTCCGACTGTAATAGCATTTAACAGGGGAAGTGCGGTCGGAGGTTTTATGGGACTCGCATCAAAAACGGTTGTTGAGAGAGAACTCATCAGGCTTGCAGATAAATATGGAAATGGAAGCGAGCTTTAAAATTTCAAAAAATCGACTTTTTTGTAAGAAAATAGAAACCATACTGCCAGAGGTACGGCAAGTCCAAAGACTCCTATGGCATCAACAATAAATACGGCAATCTTATTGTTAAAATACGCCGGGAAGTGTGCCACAAGGTCAATTACGTGGACTGATAACAGAGCTAAAAGACCTAATAAAAGCATTCTGATCTTTCTCTCAACTTTCAGTGGGGTTGCTATAACCAGCGCAAAAAATGATACGAGATTGAAATTGTAAAGATGCACGTTTGTAAGCTGTAAACCTGAAATTTGTCCCTCTGTATAACCCATCAGGAACAAGAGGGGTTTGGACAACGCAAGAACAACTATCTGGTAATAAGCTCCAGCATAATACCACGCAGGCAGGATTATTATTGCTGCGATGAAGAACTTTGCAATGAAGTAAATTAAATGCCTATCCACTTCTTCCAATACCCTCTACCTCCTTTATTACCTTCAACCAGACGAAGAAAACTGCCACAACAAAAATTATGAATGTTGCCTGCCAGAAGTAAACATGAACAAATTCGAACATTGAGGGATATTTCACACCAACAATACCCAGAAAATACAGTCTAACAATATCGATAGCATACAGCAGTGGAACTCCTGCCGCAATTCCGTTTCCCTTATTTCTCAGCGTTGTTGGAAACGCCGCAACACATGATGCAAAAACAATGGAAGAATAGATAGCAGTGCACTCATCAATTATTTCCATTGAAAAACCATTGAGAAATATAATCTGACCGTCAGTCTCAGCGTTCATTCCAGAAATTGAGAGTAAAGTGCCTGTTATGGTTGCAGTTGTGCTTCTGAGTCCAGTTACAAGGATAGTGTCCTTTAGGAGATAGTATATGCTAAAAAGTACAATAGATGAGATTATGAACAGTGAAATGAATCTGATAACTTCTTTATCTTCAAACCACTTATGAGTTTCAGCTTTTATCTCCTTTTTCCTTCTTTTTTTGCTTTTTTTTGACATTTAATTCAGGAATGGTGGGGAGAACAATTTAACTTTTTTTAAAAATCGTTTGAGAGACGTTTTTTTACTGAACTGAGTTACTGAACTTAGTTTCGAAGTTTAGTTACTGAACTTAGTTTCGAAGTTTTAAACCATCCAGTGTAATTTTATCTTTCAAAAATTTTATTCTTATTATTATCATCTAAATTTAAATCTCAACTGATAAATACCGAAATTTTAAAATATTAGCTAAGAACGAAAAGGAGCAGGGTGGTAGTCTTATGAGTGAAGTTGAAATCTGTGACTGGCTCAGATGCAAATTTATGCTAAATAGATACAGTCTAAATGTGGGCGAACTGAGACATCATATTTCAGAATGTGAAAAATGCAGTAAGTTGTTTGAATCCGTTTAAAGCCCATAAAATCAATTTTTTAGTTTCCCTCTAAAAGGTCTCTCGTGGCTTTTTGAATTGCTTTCTCTGAATTATACTCAGGAGTCCATCCCATTTCTTTCAATTTGTCGATTGCAAGGAGCATTACCGGAACGTCACCCTTCCACCCCCTATCTCCTCCAGTGAATCTGAATTTCGGATTTAAGCCCATCTCCTTACAAACAATTTCTGCAATCTTTTTTACCTTAATCTGATCCTCGCTACCAATATTCATTATATTCACATCTTCTTTTGCCCTCAGACCAGAGAACATAGCATCTACGCAATCAGTAATGTATATGTAAGACTTATTCTGCTCTCCGTCCCCCAAAATCTCAAGTTCTTCTGGATTTTTCTTTAATTTGTTTATAAAGTCGTAAATGACACCATGATTGCTTCTCTTCCCTATCACATTTGCAAAACGGTAAATCCAGCTCTTCATGCCGAAGGTGTGGCAGTAGGATGCAATCAGAACCTCACAACCGAGCTTGCATGCCCCGTAAATCGAAATAGGAACCGTCGGGTAGTCTTCTGGAGTCGGTATAACATCAGCCTCTCCATATACAGTCGATGTGGATGTGAAAACAATCTCTCTCACATCACTTTTTCTCATCTCTTCGAGAAGATTGTAAGTTGCTGTCAGATTGTTGCCATAAATTCCATCCGGGTTCTCACTCCCTATTCTGACATCCGGGTTTGCGGCGATGTGCCATACCTGTTCAGTTTCTTTTAAAAGCTGTCTCAATTCTGCTCTATCGAAAATTAAATCGAGTTTATAAAATTTGGAATTTTTATTAACAAACTCAATATTTCCGGAGCTCAAATTGTCGACTACTGTAACATCATCTCTCATATCAATAAGTCTATCAACAATGTAGCTCCCGATAAAACCTGCTCCGCCAGTGACAAGAACATCCATAAGTAGATAGAAATCAGAAGATATATATACGGTTTTTGTCTTCCCGTATTTTCGTCTACAATGGAAACACCATAATCCTAAAATATTTGGTTGTCATAGAAAAAAAAGGTGATATAATGCTACCGAATCAGATGGTAAAATCACTCATAGGAAAAAACATTAGAGTGGAAATGAAAGGAGACGAGAGCGATTTAGTTGGAAGGCTCGAAAGTGTAGACGACTACATGAATATATTCCTTTCAAATGCTGTTGAATATAGAAATGGAGAAAAATTAAGAAGTCTTGGAAATCTTGTTCTTAGAGGAAATAACGTTATCCTGATTCAACCCTACGAAGGTTAGGAGAATTTTTAAATGGACACAAGAGAAGAGATTCTTCACATACTTGACCAGAAAGGGTCTATTCTCCAGAAAGATCTGTGGAAAGAATTGAGTATAGACAGCAGCAAATGTTCAAGAATTCTTCGCAAGCTTGAAAAGGAGGATCTGATAAGAAGGCTTGAAATCGTTGTTGATGGTGTAAAGACATTCAAGATAGTTCCAGCAGATGCTGAAATTGAGGAGGAGATTGAGGACGAGTTCAACTTGGAGGCTATAATGGAAAAAATGGAAGACCTGACAGGTCTTCCCCCATGTTTTGGCTGCAGTGAGTATGATTGCGAAGCCCTTAATTGTATAAAACTGGAGGTGTGGTTTTTAAGGAAATCAAAGATTGATTGAGCTATGAGAGAATCTGTAAAGCCACTTTTCTTTCTCTGCTTCTTGTATCAAAATTTATCACCACAATCTGCTGCCATGTACCTGTCAGCAATCTTCCCTCTTTAAAGGGTATAACTTCACTTGCACCCACGATGCTTGCCTTAACATGGCTTGAGCCGTTGTCATCGTGCCATGTCAGATGGTGATCATAGAATTCTCCATAAGGGGCAATTTTATCCATTATCCTCGGAAAATCTTTTTTCAATCCCGGTTCATACTCGATTGTTGTTATCGCACCGGTTGAACCTATCGAAAAGACCAGAACAGCTCCCTCGTTTTTCCCACTCTCTTTAACAAAATTAACCACTTCCTGAGTTATATCTGCCATCTCATTCATGTCAAGTTTTACAGAAATAATCTTCGTCATAAATAACCCTCCAGAGCTTTTTTAACAGCCTCCTCTGCATTTTCAGCAGGGCTCATACCCTTTATCATTATCGGCGGATTCAACCCGACAACTCTTTTTCCCTCCTTGAGCGCTATTGCAATCTCGCTGATAGTCCCCAGCCCACCGTCAATTGCTATTACTGCGTCACTTGAATGAGCTATAATCACATTTCTTGCATGTCCCATATTTGTGACAATCTTTATGTCAATAAAAGGATTTGCAAACTTTTTTTCTGAATACGGTAAAATACCGATTACAGTTCCTCCTTTACTCCTGGCACCTTTTGCACTTGCTTCCATAACCCCTCCAAGTCCACCGTTAATGACTATACAGTTGTTCTCTGCAAGCAATTCACCAACCCGGTATGCAGTTTTATATGTATCTTCATCACAATCTGAACCTCCAATCACTCCTACCTGAAACATGTCCAATCAACTTCAGGGCAATTTATTTGTCTTTGGGCTGATGTAAAGCAATAAGGTATTTTATAATTATTAATTACCATTTATTGTTTAAAATATCACGATTAATTTTAAACAAAAATGTATATATATTATAGGCTTTCATGTTAGAATATATGAGGTTGAGCTGTGAAGCCCCTCAGTTATCCAAAGTGGCTAAATTTAAGGACGAAACAGATTCTTTTTTCTTTTGTTGTACCTCGTGTCAGAAATATCTTCCTCATCATGTGTGTGTAATAACTCCTGATAAGCCGTCACCATGCGGTATTTCATATATTTCAGCAGAGAGACGTCCTGATTTTTATCAAAAAGTTGATAAGGGTGAAAGAATTGGGGTAGATGAATACGGGGGCGTAAACAGGGCGTTCGAGGAACTAAGTGAGGGAAAAATAAAAAAGGTTAAAATTCATTCTGTTCTCGACCACCCGTCCCCTTCAGGACTTCTGCAGCAATTGATTATTTTCTATATACCTGAGCAAGATGGTTTCGGGATTGTGGACAGAAACTATCCCGGTAAAACACCCACAGACATGACATTCAGGAGAATAGAGAGGCCTATTATGGGTAAACAGGTGAAGGGATTTGTAGGAGCAAGTTATGCATATCTCAAGAGTGATAACTTCATAATTGGAGAAGGGGGGTGGGACAGGGTTGTCTGGGTAAGTCCCAATGTTGAGAAATTTTTGAGGATTGCTGCCTTTACAATCGGGTAATTATTGAACTTTCTCCCATTTATAGAGTTCAACAATGTCTGCAAGCGTCCTTCCTTTACCAGCTATCTCAGCCCGTATCCTCTCCTCGTGTTTTTTAACTTCAAGTGATCTTCTTGCTATCTCATATACCTGCTGTTTTGGTAGCACCATGACTCCATTGTCATCGGCAACAATCCAGTCCCCGGGATTTACCTCAATCCCCCCGCAGTATATTTTGACATTTATTTCTCCAAAACCTTTGGACTCGCCAGCGTTCGGTACTTCCCTTTTTGCAAAGACAGGAAAGTCCATTTCTCTGATGTCATCGACATCTCTGACTGCCCCATCAATCACAACTCCCTCGATACCTTTGTTAATACAGCTGCTCGTTGCAAGCTCCCCCCACACTGCTTCATTGTCTCCAGAACACTTTATCACTATAATCTCGCCTTTTTCTGCTACATCTATTGCCTCTACAGTCTTTGCCCAGTCACCATCCATTGTCAGAACAGTAACAGCTTTTCCAACAATTTTTTTACCACTGATAAGAGGGCGAATATCTCTCATCGCGTATGCCCTGTGCATCGCATCGCTGATGTTGGGTGTCGAGACCTGTAGAAGAATTTCTCTTATTTCTTCCCCCATATTTTTCCTTTTTATCTTCGAGACACCCGAGTCTATTGCTTTTCTGAAGTTTTTCGCTGCTCTGGTAACGTTTCCTGACTTTGTAATATTGCTGCCCACGATTATGACCTTAGCTCCAAGTGAAGAGCATAATGCTGCTCTTTCAACATCGAGCCCTCCAGCCACAGCAACGGGGATACTTACTTTCTCAAGAATGCGTTTAAGATTCACAATTGGGTCAACACCAACCATCTGCTCATCAATTCCGACATGAACATTCAGATAATCTATGTCCATTGCTGAGAGTTCATCTGCTCTTTTAACAGGGTCAGAAGTGTTCATGAGGTCAACCATCACCTCGCAACCGTACTTTCTGGCTGCTTTAACTGACTCCCTAATTGTCGAATCGGCACTCAGCCCGAGAATTATAACCACGTCCGCCCCACTTCTTGCTGCCATCTCTATTTCAGCCTTGCCAGTGTCTATTGTCTTCATATCTGCAACAATCCTGCAGTCAAATGATTTTTTTAATTCTCTGACTGCATTCATTCCTTCACTTTTGATGAGGGGTGTTCCGGCTTCAATCCAGTCAGCACCGCCTTCAAGGGCTTCTCTGCCAATCTCCACAGCTCTTTTTAGTTCAAGGAGGTCGAGAGCAACCTGAAGAATGACTTTATCCATGAAGTTATTTGATGTGTTCTGTATTAATTTTTTTATTGTCTCATCTTTCCATGTATTTCTACAGCTAATTACTACAATTTCTCTTCATAAGTCTAATTCAAACTGATAGTCTCAGAGATTATCAAACACATAATGAGAAATTAAACATAAAAGTTTAAATAGCGAATGTCTGCAGAGTGATGGGGTTAAGATAATATAAAAGTTTAAAGAATATTCATCAAAATATTCCTGATGGAAAAGGTGGGGAAGAATCCCGGGGGTGACCTCTCCGAATCACTCCTTTTTCTAAGGGGGATTTGCCCAGAAGAATTTCGAAATTGAAATTCGATTATATAAAAAATCTATTAGGTAAATTAATTACTTTAAATAACTATTAAATCATTATCATTATTTATTCTAATCATCTAATTTGATGTTAAACATAAAAGTTAAATACTATTTATTAATAAGATTGGTGAGACGTTACAGAAAAACTAAGTAGTTTGAAAGGGAATCCCGGGGGGTGACCTCTCCAACCGGCATCATCCACTCCTTTTTGGAAACGGGGTTCCGTTTCAGGAGGACTGTGTAGTGTTGGGGAATGGATGTGGGACTCCTACCATCAACAATTCCTTCCCTCTTTTTTAAAATAAAAGGCTGACAGAGAAATGAGCTAAGATGGAGTTGAGGTGATAATTGCCCTCTCTCCCGCTTTAAAAAGGTATAACCAGTTGTCCCCCGTGAGGTTTCTCTCAAGACCGTTTCTAAAATCCCAGTATCTCTCTGGAGGGATTGTAAAACGGAGAGTAACTTTTCCTGCATCCAGTTTCTTTAACGCTAACTCAATAAGAGAAATTTCAAATTTTACGATATCCAGAACCCTGTATCTCTTTAAGAACGAGGATGTCACTTCGTCATCGGATGTCAGCAGTGTTCTTCTATTTTCTTTTTTAATAATTTTTGCATCGAAGTTCAACTTTCCAAGAAGATTTGGCAGTAATTCTGCCTTTGCAACTGTATTATCAACTTCGAAAATAAATGACTCTATTTTATCTGAGAATTCTAATTCGCGGGGTTCGTCCTCATCTGTAATTCGCTCCAGCGAAGGAATAGAGATGGCGGAGCGTTCATATTCTCCGAGTGCACCAGTATAGAGGGCAAGTCTATTCAGTCTGAAGTCAAGAGAAGTATATTCTTTCTCTCCAGCTATTTTAATTCTTGAGGGTGGTATCTGAGGCGGTAATTCAAAAGCTATGTCCTTTCCACCGTATTTTTCAATTATTTTCAGAGGATTTGGTTCAAGATTCTCAATTGTTCTAAATTTTTCACCAGGTGGTCTTGAGGGGTCAGAAAATATTATCTCAGCGTCCCCCACTTGCCTGATGACTTCATCACTCAGAGCGTTCCCTTCAATTATCTCGATGTTATTAAGACCGAATGCTTCAGCATTCAATCTTGCATAAAATGCCCTCTTTCTGTTAATCTCAACACCATAAATTTTATCGCAAACTCTCGCAAAGAACAGAAGCTGAATTCCCACCCCGCAGCTCACATCTGCGAGAACGCCACATCTGAGTCTTTCCGCTCTGTATTTTGCTACCTGTTCCGGGGTGGAATACCGCAAACCGAACTCGTCAAGGTAAAGCTTTTTTGCAAAATTTCCGAACTTCTTTTTTGCTTTAATCCTGAGCTTTGCAACCTCGAAAATCTCAGATGGACTCAGCAAACTTCCCTTTAACTTTCTGATTATTTTCTTCTCAGAATATCCCTTTCTGATAAGAGACTGAGCTTTTTTTATTGCCTTCTCGTCCTTCATTAATTTGACTTCTTCTTTTTTATTACCACCACATCTCCCAGTGTGGGGGTCATACCGCCCTTCTTAAGATCTATTTTTACTTCGGGAACTTTTTCCCTCAATTTTACATTGAACAATCTTTCAATTTTGTCAATAACAGAAGGTTCAGGATTAATTTCAGCATTTTCAATTTTCCGTATCAGAGACTCTTTTTCCTGAATTTTCCTGGCAAGAACTTCCTGACTCCATCCCTTTTTTTCCCTCTCCCTCTTTATAATCTTATTATAATTTTCAAGTAATTCATCTGTAAATTCAATGGCTGTAGAGGGAGCTCTCTTCCTTATCAAGACTCTTTTTACTCCTTTTTGAGAAGCTTTGGAGACTTTCTTCTCCGTACCAAGGTTCTTACACGCATGGCAGACAGTAACCTCACTCCCCTCAACAAGTATTTTGATGCCGCTGCCCTTAATTTCTTTGCCGCATATCTCGCATTCCATAATATTCACCTTGTTATTATCCAATAAATTCTTATACTGGTTAGTCCTATTTAAATCTGGAGGCTCTACAGTGAGCGAAGATACTGGAGCGAAAAATGTAAAGGAGAATATAGATTTATCGGAATACCTCGTCGATAGATTGAAACAACTCGAAGAGGAATATGTCAGACTTAAAGAACATTATCGAAGACTTGAAGACGAGAAGAGATTCGTCGAAAGTGAAAGAATTCGTTACGAAAGAGAAGTTAGAAGATTAAGAAGCGAAATTGAAAGATTAAGATCACCACCATTACTTGTAGGTCATGTTTCTGATGTCCTTGAAGATGGACGCGTTGTAATAAAGAGCAGTACAGGACCGAAATTTGTTGTCCATACATCACAATATCTTGAGAAAGAAGAAATTAAACCCGGAACAAGGGTTGCCATGAATCAGCAGACCTTAGCCGTTGTGGGTTTGCTGCCTTCACCAAAAGACCCCACAATCTATGGTTTCGAGGTTGAAGACAAGCCTGATGTAAAATACATAGACATTGGCGGTCTTAAGAACCAGATAGAAGAGCTGAGAGAAACAGTCGAGCTCCCGTTGCTGAAACCTGAGTTGTTCAAAGAGATTGGCATCGAACCTCCCAAAGGTATACTTCTATTTGGGCCGCCTGGAACAGGTAAAACATTGCTTGCTAAGGCAGTTGCGCACCACACGGATGCAACGTTTATCAGGGTTGTTGGCAGCGAATTCGTCCAGAAATATATTGGTGAAGGTGCAAGACTTGTAAGAGAAGTATTCCAGTTTGCGAAAGAAAAAGCACCATCTATCATTTTCATTGATGAACTTGATGCAATTGCTGCAAAGAGGACTGGAAGTGATACAAGCGGTGATAGGGAAGTTCAGCGCACACTGATGCAATTACTTGCGGAGATGGATGGGTTTGATCCGAGAGGAGACGTGAAACTCATCGGTGCAACAAACAGAATTGACATACTTGACCCGGCGATTCTGAGACCCGGAAGATTCGATAGAATCATTGAAATCCAGTTGCCTAACTTTGAATCAAGAGTCCAGATATTCAAGATTCATTCAAGAGATATGAAGCTGGATGGTATTGACTTCAATCAGCTTGCAGATGTTACAGAAACTGCGAGTGGAGCAGATATCAAAGCTATAGTGACGGAAGCAGGGATGCTTGCAATCAGAGAAGAGAGGTCAGAGGTTAAAATGGAAGATTTCATGAAAGCAGTTGAAAAAGTGATGAAGAAAACTTCAAACATCCCTGTTGAAATGAAAGGAGTAATGTTCGTCTGATTTCAGCGAAAAAAGAGAGCCTCCTATTTTTTTAATTGTTTATAATATGGGCGTATGACACGATGGCAAATTGCATTAAGGGACTACCGTTAGGTAGTCGCTTGCACTCTCCAGAGGTGCAGCTCTGGTTTTTACACTCTTTTGCCTTTGACTCTTTCAAGATCAAACTTACCTTTTTCTGAAATATGCATTACAGCTAACGTCCCTGCCATAACGGGGTCATTTACAACTAAATCAGAAACTCTTGGTACACTCCCGAACATATTCAGAGAGATGACGGGAATTCCAAAGCTCTTCAATCTTTTAATTTCCTCGCTGATTTTTCCCCCCATCAGTCCACCTGCGAGAATCAGCACCTCAGCCCTGTGGAGTCTTGCCACAGCCCTGACTGCCTCAGCCAGCTCCTCCTCTCCAATTACAGGCATGGTATCAACACTGATGTGTTCACCACGCAAGTTATGTCTGTCAGCTTCACTGATGGCACCGAAAGCAGCCTGCGAGACTAAAGCTCCTCCACCGAATATGATAATTCTCTTTCCAAAAACTCTTTCAAATGTTCTCTCTTCCAGTGCCTCTATCACTGTAGGCAACTCCGATATTTCCTGCAGGATTGAATCAAAGTCACCACCATCCACCTCTAAATAGATGAGGGCATTTCCTTTGTGTTCACCACTCTCGATGATGAAGCTCTGTGCAAAGGTTATATTTCCTCCTTTCTCAGCCACAGCTGATGTAATATCTCTGAGAACACCGATTTCGTTCTTTGCAACTATCTGGATGCCCCTCATCTCTGACATCAGAACTTTGCTCCGGTAAGAGTCTTTGTTTCGAGGACTCCGTCAACAGCCCTTATTTTTTTAACAACAATCTCACTCAACTGCTCAAAGTCCCTGACAACTATTTTTGCTATTAAATCATATTCTCCAAAAAGGGGATATAGCTCTTCAACCTCGTCAATTGAAGATAGAATCTCGTAAACTCGACGTTCTCTCTTTGGTGAGACTTTTATAAGAACAAATCCAAGCGCCATTGTGTTAAATTCTCACAGGGTTATAAAAATTTTTGTATTATTGAAACCGCTTCCTCACTTTTTTGAGGTTTCTTTCTTTTCCTTTTTTAAGGTAATACAAACGTCGTTGCCCCATCAGTCACAATTGCAGTCATAATCAAAAGAGATTTATATTTATAACCTGAATTACAGAACATGAAAGATACTATAGTTATAATTGGTGTTCTTATTGGTTTTTTATTTGGTATGAGCGGTATAGCCACCCTTTTTAATCTCATGAGTGAAGCAATCACCGAAACAGCGGTTCAATTAGCCCAGTTAAGTGCCCTATCAACTATTGTTCTGCTCGTAGTGGCAATAATTTTGATAATAAAAATTAAAATCATATCATCACTGATTGTTGGTGCAATAATAGGGGCGGTGCTGAATATCATACTTGAAGTAAACGATATACACGTTGTCAATGAGATCTATTATGCAATTTTGAATATGATTTGACAGTGAAAGAGTTGAAACTTAAATGGTGGCAAAAAAAGTCGCATTGGGTGGTACATTCGAACCTCTGCATGAAGGTCATAAAAAGCTGATTGAAGTTGCAATGTCACTTGGTGAGGTAACAATTGGAGTTACAAACGATGACCTTGCACGAAAAAGATTGAGGTCAGTACTTCCCTATGAGATAAGAGCAGAGAACATAAAGAGATACATCCTTTCCAGATATGGCTTAAAACCTGAAATAATAAGAATAGATGACGTTTATGGCAATACCCTCGATGTTGATTTTGATTATATTGTTGTCTCACCTGAAACATACGACGTTGCCCTTGTAATAAACAGAAAGCGAAGAGAACTGAATAAAAGAGAGATAGAGATTATTAAAGTCGATTTTATTCTCGCTCAGGACGGAAAACCAATCTCCTCAACCAGAATAAAATGTGGCGAGATAGACAGATTTGGCAGTCTGATATGAGAGTGATTGCAGGTTCACTCAACCCAACAAAAATTGAAGGGATTGAAGTCGGTAGCGGGATGGTAGAGGCTAAGGAATTGAGAATGGCTTTGATTCTGTTGATAGACTCTGAATTATATGACTTATGATGTAATAAGACCATTCGACCCATGGAAATCTGAACTGTGTACATGCCCTGATAAATTCTCTTTTAACCCATATACTGGATGTTCGCACGGCTGCTTGTACTGCTACGCAACTTATATCCCTCGATTCTACTGGCTCAGAGAGAAGAAAAACTTACTCAGAAGACTTGAAAAAGACCTAAAAAAGCTTGAATCTCCTTTGATTTCAATGTCAAATAGCTCAGACCCATATCCATCTGTTGAGAAGCAGTATGGAATAACAAGAAAATGCCTGGAGATTATGAAAGGATACAGGATTAAGCTTCTTATTGTAACCAAGAGTGATATCGTTGCAAGAGACCTGAACTTGCTATCGGAGATGCAATGTGCTGTCAGCATATCAATTACCTCTATCCAGAAAAATCCTCTCGAGCCTTCTGCACCTGAACCGGAAAGAAGAGTTGGCGCATTAAGAAAGATTTATGACGCAGGAATCCCTGCTATTCTCAGACTCGACCCCATCATACCCTACGTAAACGAAAATAGCATAGAAGATATAATCGAATCATGCAGTTTTGTCGACCACATTGTTACATCAACGCTTAAATTAAGGAAGGATTCTTTCAACCGGGTAATCAGGAGACTTCCTGAACTGGAAGGAAGGTATAAAAAGCTCTATTTTGAATGTGGGGAGAAAATACACAACTCATGGTATCTGCCTGCTGAATCAAGAGAATCAATCCTCAAAAAAGTGGTGGAGAAGTGCAGGGAATTTGGAATAAGCTACGGATTTTGCAGAGAGGGTTTTGAATTCAATGGAGGGAGCTGCGATGGCAGTCATTTAATCATAAAATAAATTGAAGATTGTAATCAACAGCAACAGCATTGCGGTCGAGTCTTAAAGCTTCGAAGGGAAAGTGTCCCCATACATGTTCTTATTGGTTAAAAATGTTTTGTCTAAGACTCTAAATTTTAAAAACGTAATCTGAAGAATACTTTAACTTTTTAGTCCTTTTTTCGGTTTTGGGACAAAATTCACAGACTCATTCTTCTACCACATACTTTGTAACAATCACATAAACCCTCCTCTTGAGATATCTCTTTGGTACATCTGCCTTGGCTGATGTACCTATTGGATTAACAACC